>Ga0255755_1002288_pt1 | contig 15926 bp, 14 predicted proteins | sample 011ome_18_FD_179955 | JGI IMG/M metagenome (GOLD analysis project Ga0255755, IMG submission 179955) | Coastal salt marsh microbial communities from the Groves Creek Marsh, Skidaway Island, Georgia - 011501BT metaG (version 2) | ecosystem: Environmental > Aquatic > Marine > Intertidal zone > Salt... | reverse complement strand
AATGATCAATACACAAGTGTTGGTGCAAAAATTGCAAATAGTGCTGCTGATATTTTCAATGATGCGGAAATTATAGTTAAAGTAAAAGAGCCCCAAAAAGTTGAGGTGGATATGATTAGAGAAAATCAAATTATCTACACTTATCTTCATCTAGCTGCTGCAAAAGAATTAACTGATGGGCTTATTAAATCTAAAAGTATTAATATAGCATATGAGACTGTTACAGATGACAATGGAAGATTACCTTTACTTGCACCAATGAGTGCGGTTGCAGGCAGAATGGCTGTTCAAGCAGGAGCACATTGCCTAGAAAAAAATCAAAAAGGAAGAGGATTATTGTTAGGTGGAGCACCTGGAGTGTCTGGTGGAAAAGTTGTTATTTTAGGTGGTGGAGTTGTAGGTGAAAATGCGGCTGTCATTGCGACTGGGATGCAGGCAGAAGTTCATATCGTTGATAAATCCGAAGCAAGATTAAAACAATTGGTTGAAATGTTTGGAGACAAAATAATTCCAGAGCAAAGTGATAAAATTGATTTAAACAAATTGGTTTCAGAAGCTGATCTTTTAGTTGGAGGTGTTTTAATTCCAGGAGCTGAAGCTCCAAAATTAGTGACACGTAATATGATTAAGTCAATGAAACGTGGTTCAGTAATTGTTGATGTTGCAATTGATCAAGGTGGATGTGTTGAGACAAGTAAACCCACAACACATGGTGACCCAATTTATATTGTTGATGATGTAGTTCATTATTGTGTTGCAAACATGCCAGGTGGGGTTCCAAGAACCTCAACACTTGCTTTAAATAATGCAACATTACCTTTTTTAGTAAAACTTGCGAATAAAGGTTATCAAAAAGCACTTAGTGAAGATAAAAACTTTTTAGCAGGCTTAAATGTTTGTCAAGGAAATGTAACATATAAAGCAGTTGCAGATGTTTTTGGACATGAATATGTTACCCCAGAAATAGCTATAAAAAATTAATTTAATTTTTAATTTTTGACTTACAGTCCAACTATAGGATTACTAATATAACCTGCTTCAATCTTAGTAAGAATATTAGTCATACAAATAATCAATTGTAATGAAGACTTTTTCAAAAAAGAAATATATAATTAGTTAATTCAAATTTGATTGTATGAATTATAGAAAAATATAAAATGACTAAAATATATTGTGATATTGCTGATTTAAACTTAATTAAAAAATTTAATAAAAAAAAGATTGTTAGAGGATTTACTACCAACCCAAGCTTAATGAAAAAAGCAGGTGCAAAAGATTACAAGTCTTATTCTAAACAAATATTGGAAATTTGTCCCAATAAGCCAGTTTCCCTTGAAGTTTTTGCTGATGATTATGAAAACATGAAAGAACAAGCTTTAAAAATTAATACTTGGGGAAAAAATGTTTATGTAAAAATTCCTGTAACAAATTCAAAGGGTGTTTTTATGGGTAAAATTATTAAAGAATTAAACAGCTTAAATATTAAATTAAACATAACTGCTATTTATAGTTCAAAGCAAACTAAGAAAATTTTAAAATTATTAAATAAAAAAACAAAAGTAATTATTTCAATTTTTGCAGGTAGAGCTGGAGATACTGGCAAAGATCCAGTTCCAGAGTTTAAAGAAAGCATTAAACTTGCTAAAAGATTTAAGAATATTGAGATTTTATGGGCGAGTGTGAGAGAACCTTACAATTATACACAAGCTAAACAACTTGGTTGTGACATCATTACAATTCCACCAACAACTATTGAAAAAATAGAAAAATTTGGAAAAACCTTTGATCAATTGACAATAGAAACTGTAGAAGCTTTTTATAAAGATGCAAAGTCAGCTGGTTTTAAAATTTAAATTTTTGATTTATATAAATTTAATAATAAAGAAATTAAAATTATTCAGCGCATCATAAAATTTTTATTTATAATAACTCAAATACCAATTTAAAAATTTTCTAATTCCTACTTTGTAATTAGTTTTTGGATTGTATCCAGTAATTCTCTTTAAAAGAGAACTGTCAGATAAAGTAGAATACACGTCTCCTTTTTGCATAGGTAAATAGTTTTTTTTAATCTTAATATTTAATTCTTTTTCCAAAGTGTTTATAAAATCTAATAGGAATATTTTTTTTGTATTGCCAATATTTAAAATTCTAAAAGGTGCCACTGGAGACAAGCTGTCTTTTTTAAATTTATTTTTTGAATTTTGTGAAGGTATTTTATTTATTAACTTATATATTCCATCTACGATATCATCGACGTATGTGTAGTCCCTATACATTTTTCCTCTATTATAAAGATCAATTTTTTTTCCCTCTAATATTTTTTTAGTAAATTTATAATAAGCCATATCAGGTCTTCCAAATGGTCCATAAACTGTAAAAAATCTTAACATTGTTATAGGAAGTTTCCATAAACTTGAATAAGAGTGTGCTAAACTTTCTGTAGATTTTTTTGTTGCAGCATAAAAACTAACTTGGTGATCTGTTTTATCTATTTCTTGAAAAGGAATTTTTTTGTTAGCACCATAAACTGAAGAACTTGAGCCTATTATTAAATGTTTTACACCTATTTTATTTGCAATTTTGATTACGTTAAAAGTTCCTATTATATTTGAATTTAAATAAACATCTGGATTATCAATACTATATCTAACGCCAGCTTGTGCTGCTAGATGAATAATTATTGATGGTTTAAATTTTGTTACAGATAGATTTAATAATTTTTGATTTTCAAGCAAACCTTTGGTGAAAGAAAAATTTTTGTATTTTTTTAGAATGCTTAATCTAGATTTTTTTAATTTCACATCATAATAATTATTAATTGAATCAAATCCATGAACATTAAAACCTTTGTCTAAAAATTTTTTTGCAGCATGAAAACCAATAAATCCAGCAGCACCTGTGATATAAATTTTTGTTTTCATTTAATTGTTGTATTTAATATAACATCTTAATGATTAAAGAAATTCCAAAAAAAACTAAAGTGGTCATAATCGGTGGCGGTGTAGCTGGATGCTCTGTTGCATATCATTTGGCTAAATTTGGATGGAAAGACACAGTACTTTTAGAGAGAGATCAGTTAACATCAGGCACTACATGGCATGCAGCAGGACTCGTTGGCCAACTTGGAGCAACTGCAACTATAACAAAACTGAGAAAATATTCACTCAATCTTTACAAAGAGCTTGAAAAAAAAACTGAACTTTCAACAGGTTTAAAACAAAATGGAGCAATAACAATTGCAAGTTCAAAAGAACGACTTCAGGAATTGTTAAGACAAGCAACTTCTGCACAAATATTTGATGTAAATGTTGAAGTTTTAGATAAACAGCAAATTAAAAAATTGTATCCAGTAATTAATGATCAAGATATTTTTGGTGGCGTTTATATGCCTGAAGATGGTCAGGCTGATCCAGTAGGGGTGACAAATGTTTTGGTAAAAGCTGCAAAAATAGAAGGAGTTAAAATATATGAAAAAACACCAGTTACTAAAATATTAGTTAAAGAAGGCAGAATAATTGGAGTTGAAACCCCAATTGGTAAAATAGATTGTGAATACGTGGTTCTTGCAACAGGAATGTGGTCAAGACAAATTGGAGAAGATATTGGGGTTAGTGTCCCTCTATACCCTAATGAACATTTTTATATAATAACTGAACCCATGAAAGATCTTCCAAAAGATCTACCGGTTTTAAGAGATTATAATAGTTGTCTTTATCTAAAAGAAGATGCTGGAAAAATGCTTGTAGGTATATTTGAGCCAGGTGCAAAAAATGCCTTTAAAGATAAAGGAATTGTGCCAAATGATTTTTCTTTTGGCGAATTCCCTGATGATTTTGATCATTTTGAACCGTATTTAGAAAAATCATTCAAAAGACTTCCTATGCTAGAAACTGCAGGAATAAGAAAATTTTTTTCAGGACCTGAGTCATTTACGCCTGACACGCAATATCTATTAGGCGAAACTTCTGAGGTTAAAAATTTATTCACCTGTTGTGGGTTTAATAGTATTGGAATAGCAAGCTCTGGTGGAGCAGGCAGAGTTACGGCTGAGTGGATGATTAATGGTTATATGAATGAGGATTTATTTTCTCTAGATATAAAAAGGTTTCAAAAGTTTCATTCTAATAAAAAATTTATAATGAGTAGAGTTACTGAAACACTAGGAGATTTATATGGAATGCATTGGCCTTACAAACAACATAAAACTTCAAGAAATCAAAGATTATTACCATACCATGATGAATTAAAAAAAGTAGGAGCTTGTTTTGGTCAATCAGGTGAATATGAAAGACCAATGTGGTACGCATTAGACAAAACAAAACCAAATTATGAATACAGTTTTAATTATCAAAATTGGTATCCATCTGTTGAACTGGAGTGTAAAAATACAGTTGAAAATGTTGGACTTTATGAGCTTTCACCATTCTCAAAATATGAACTTAAAGGTGAAAAAGTTTATGAAGAATTACAAAGATTATGTACTGCTAATATAAAAAATGAAATTGGAAAATGTACCTATACTCATATGTTAAATGAGAGTGGTGGAATTGAAACAGATTTAACCGTTGTATGTATTGGAAAAAATCATTTTAGAATAATAAGTTCAGCTAATGTTAGAACTCATGATAAAGCTCATATTCAAAAACATTTATCAAAAAAAATCGAATTTAAAGATGTAACAGATGATTTGATTTGTTTAGGAATTTTTGGCCCTAAAAGTAGATATTTGCTGTCATTAATTTCAAGTGAGAACTTGTCAAATGAATATTTTAAATTTGGAACAGGAAAAAATATTAAATTAGGGTCAGTGAATGTTTGGGTACAAAGACTTTCATACATAGGCGAATTAGGTTATGAAATTTATGTACAAAACAAACATGCAAACGAAATATATAATTTAATTACAGATATTGGAAAAAAATTTAAACTTCATCATTGTGGGGCACATGCAATGGATATAATGAGAATGGAGAGTGGATTCTTGCACTGGGGACATGATATTTCGCCAGAGGAAAATCAATATCAGGCAGGTTTAAATTTTGCAATTAGTTACAAAAAACCTTTTGATTTTATTGGAAAAGAACAGTTGCTTAAAATCAAAGATAAAAAATTAGATAAAAGATTTGTTATGCTTTGTTTAAAAAATAATAAACCAGGATATCCTTTATTATTACATGAGGAACCAATTTATTTGAATAATAAAATTATTGGAAAAACAACGTCGGGTAATTTTTCATTTAATTATAATAAAAATATATCTTTTGGTTATATAAGTTCACATTTATCAAATATCGAGTTGAATAAGATGGAAATCTTTATCGAAATTGAAAAGAAAAAATATCAAGCAGAAATACTTTTAAAACCTCTAAAACAGACAAATTTTAAAAAAATTTAAATAACAATTTATTTTTTTGCTAATAAGTGATTAAATAAATTTATGAAAAAAAACAGATCTAGTATAACTGATTATCAAATTCCAAAAAATTATATTAGCAATAAAAATATAAAAACAACTAATATAAATGTACTATTAAATAGAGTTAAAAAAAAAAAAAAAAATAATACAAAAAAAAAAATAGTTTTATTAATCTCAATAATTACTTTTATTTTACTTATTGGTATTTTAGCCCTTTGAAAATAAGTTAATATAATTTTTTAATATTCAGAAAATTTTATGAAAAAAGCTAATATCATATATTTATTACCAGAAATGAAAGGAGCATCTGGTGGTGCAAAAGTAATTTACAATCATTCTTTAATTTTAAATAATTTAGGTGTGAATATCAGCTCTAGAATAGTTCATTTAAAAAAAAAATTTTTTTATAAACTTGAATTATCATTAGCTAAAAAAGTAAAATTTTTTAGTAAAACTTATTCTGGCTGGGATGGCAATAGAATGAAAATAAGTAAAAACTTCAAACCAAAAAAAGATTGGTATGAAAATAAAATTTTTAATAGTCACAACCTTAACTTTGATAAAAAAAAAGATTTTATTATTGTTCCGGAGATTTGGGCGCATTTTGTAACCGATCTTAAGTTTGCAGAAAAAGGAATTAATTACGCTATTTTTGTTCAAGGATTTTATCATATGAACTCTACAAATAATTTTATTAGTTTAAAAAGATCTTATGAAGGAGCTAAATTAATTATCACAACATCTAAATATAGTGTGAGTTATTTAAAAAGTATGTTTCCAAATCTCAGAAAGAAAATTTTTAAAGTTAATTTATCAGTCGATCACAATAAGTTTAAAATTAAGAAAAAATCCAACCTAATAACTTATATGCCTAGAAAGCTGCCAGAACATTCAAATTTATTATTATTTTATTTAAAAAATTTACTACCTAAAAATTGGAAAATTCTACCTTTAATAAATGTTTCAGAAAAACAAATAATAAAATCTCTTTCAATCTCTAAAATATTTTTATCTTTTTCTAACTTTGAAGGTTTGGGAATTCCACCTATTGAGGCTGCCCTTTCTGGAAATAAAGTTATCGGTTATGTTGGTGGTGGGGGTTCAGAATATTGGAAAAAACCTATTTTTATAAAAGTTGAAAATGGTGAAATTGAAGATTTTGCCAAAAAAATTATTAAAATTATAAATTCTTATAAAAATAGTTGGATTGAAGACACCAAAAAAAATCGATTACAACTATCTAATTTTTATTCTAAAAAATCAGAAAGAGAGTCTCTTGTACTTTTATCAAACAAAATTTTAAAATTTTTTAATTAAACATAAATACTTGATTGCACAAAAAATTAAAATCATTATAAGTCAAAATAAATATAATGGCGGGGTAGCTCAGTTGGTTAGAGCGCAGGACTCATAAGCCTGAGGTCAGTGGTTCGATCCCACTTCCCGCTACCAGAATTAAAATTAAATTAAAACTTCACTTTAATTTTCATGAGTATATTTTAAATACAGTATCTATTTTTATAATTAATATTTTAAAAAATTAATAACTGTCTAATTGTTTGAAAAAATTGATAAGTAATGTTAAAAATTTATTAAATTTGAAAAATCATTTAAGTTTCTATTCATAGGTACAAAAAGGTAACAAACTTTGCCAAATTTATTAATATTAACAAAAAGATCTTTAATTACACGTTTTAATAATAATTTTCTTAAATTGCCCGAAAAACCAGATTGTGTAGTTGTTTCACCCGGAGGATGTGGAACAGTTACTCTTATTAAGTATTTAGAAAAATATTCTAAATCTAATTTATATTTCGAAAAAAAATATAATATTTCAGTTTTAGGTCATCTTTATAAGCCTCCGGCTAATTTTTATAAGGAGGATATCAAAGTTATTATTTTAAGAAGAAATCTTAATGAAATTTATGAGTCAATGAGAAGTAGAGGGTTTATACGAAATGCTTTAGTAACCTATGGGGATTTAATTCCTTATATGTATACAAATTTATTTAAAAATAAGAGTAAGCTTAAAATAAGATTTATCAAACATCTAAAGGCTTTTTATTTAAATTGGAAAAAATACCCAAAAAATTCGATATTAACAATTAATTATAAAGATCTATATTCAAAGAAAATTACTAAACAGAAAATTGCTAATTTTTTAGAGATCAATAATAAAGAATTTCTATACAATTTTCCAAAGTATAAAAAATATAATAAAAATAAAAATTTTGTTGATCCTTCCACACTATTATCGAATAAATTAAAATTGTTAAAAAAATTACATAAATTTAATTTTCGATAATAGAAATTCTTTATTATGTTTACTTTAATACAATTTTAAAAGTTTTTTAATTTTATTTAAATTCATACTTACGTTAACTTTTGAATTTTTACCTAAAATCTTTTTTATTGAAATCTTTTTAACCCTAGCATTTTTTGATAAAGCAAAATTATAAACACTTTGAGATTTGCCACCTAAATTTATAATACCTTTTTGATCTATAATTTTTAATATTATTTTTGCAATATCTTCGTGATAAGTAAAATTTGTTATAAAATCAAAAAAAGCATTTTTGTGAATAAAAGGTTTTTCTGTCATTGACGCTCTTATAATAAGAGAATTTTTATACATTTGAACTGCTGCCTCCCCACCCATTTTTGACAAACCATAATTATTAATTGGTTTTATAGGGTCACTTTCAAGATAATTTCCTTTTTCTCCGGGATAAACATAAGAAGTAGAAATAAAGATTAATTTTATTTTAAGTTGAGAACAAATCTTTGTAATATTTGATGTGCCAATGATATTTAAATCGATACTTTTTGATATGTTGCTTTCATGTAAGCTCATAGGTCGAGATAGAGCTGCTGCATGAATTAAATACTTAGGTTTTTTTGCTACAAGATATTTCTTTATTGATTTTTCATCTAAAATATTAAGAATCTTTTTTGATGGAAATAGAATATTAAATATTGATTTATCATATTCTTTTTTTAAAATTCTTCCAAATCTTCCTGTTCCACCTGTAAAAACAATTTTTTTTTTTATCATTATATTATCTTTGGATATGGAGTATGAATGATAAACTTACCACCTGATTTAATATATTTTTTTTCTTTTTTAAAAATTTCTTTTTTAAAATTCCAGGCACCTAAAAAAACTAAATCAACATCATTATCAATAGATCCATTATATTTTTTAATTAAAATTTTAGTTCCTGGAGTATATTTGTTTTGTTTATCTCTAGTTGTATCAAGAAAATAATCTATAGTAGAGTTATCAATATTACAGTAATTGAGAATAGTAGTCGATTTTGCTGTAGCACCATAGCCAATTATTTTTTTATTTTGTAGTTTATAACGATTGAAAATTGAAATAAGTTTTTTTTTAGATTCCTTAACTCTCCTGCTAAATTTAACATAAGTATTAATCTTATTTAATCCATATCGAATCTCTTTATCTTTTTGATTCTTTACAGATTTTTCTATTTTTCTATCGGATTGCTCTTTTTTAATAAAATATCTATTAGAACCACCATGAATATTAAGATTTTCAACTCTAAATATTTTAAGGTTATACTTTTTTAAAATATTTTCTAAACCGATATACGAAAAGACATAAATATGCTCATTGTAAAACTGATCATAAGTATTTCTTTTTAAGCATTCTAATAGAGAAGGGTCTTCAATTATCAAAACACCTTCATCTGAAAGCACTAAATTGATTGATTTAAAAACTTCATTTAAATTTTTTATATGACTGATAGTGTTCGCTGAATAAACTAGATCAACTTTATCAAATTTTTTTAATATTTTTTTTGCTAAATTAATTCCCCAATAATCTGGAATAGTATTAAACTTTAATTTTTTTGTAATTTTTTCAACATTCGCACATGGCTCTATTCCAATAGTCCTATCTTTATTAAAATTTTCAAGAAAAGAACCATCATTACTACCAATTTCAAGAATTTTTTTTGGATTAAATTTCTTTTTAATTTTGTTTGAAAGAATTTTAAATGATTTTTTCATTGTTTTAGACATAGATGATCTATAAGGATATTTATCATTAAACATCATTTTGCTCGAAAAAGTTTTTTTTATTGAAACTAGCTTTGTTATTAAATCATAACATACAACAAGTTTGTATTTTTTTTCTTTATCATTTATTTGACTCTTTTTTAAATAATAGTTTGCTAATGGTTGTTCTCCTAAATCTAAAAAATTTACCTTTCTTTTCATTGAGAATTCTCTTTCTTTAAATCATGAAATAAAATAGGCCACTCCTTAACTTTTGCATTTTTATTAAACCAATATGGCAGAAATCTTTCTGCTAAAAAAGCATAAATTCTTACATTGCCATAACCTTTTAAATCAAATCCAAAAACTCTTTCACATTTTTCAAGCCATTCAAATATAGTCTCATAATAATGTCTTATTTTTTTTTTTGATTTACACACAAACATATTTCCCTGGTTATAAGATGTTTCACTATTTACATAATCTCTAAAATTATCTCTATCAGCGACATTTAAAAGATCTATAGCTTTATCTAAAACACCACAACCATGAAACATATCAAATTGAAACCTTATATTTCGGCCATTTTTGAATATAGCTTTTGGATTTCTTAATATTGCCCTTTTACCATACTTAATAGCTTTCATCCATTTAAGTCCATCTATTTTGATTTTGTTACCTAGTATTACATCGTAATCGTTCCACTCAAATGGTATATCTTTCATTACTACTGAGTTAAAATCAAATTTATTTCCTAGTTTTTTATTTTCTTTCTGCCAAAATCTTCTGTACGCGCAGAAACCTATCCAAGTATCATCCGGAATTTTATCTAATTCATTTTTCCACAACCAGTAATGAAAAGAATATTCTCCATAATAAGAGTTTTTGTTAGAAATATTTTTATCTTTATTGTCTAACAACCATTCACTGGTGAAATTATCACCACCTAATCCCACAGGAATATAGTTTAAGTCTTTTACTTTGTTTAGTAATTCATTGTGAAGACATAAACAATAAATTTTAGCTCCACTCATATTAATTAAAATAAAAATGAAAAGATTTATTTTTTTTATCTTTATCTGAAATTATGGGGTTATTTGTTGGCCATTTAATATTTAATATTGGATCGTTCCACATTATTCCTACTTCACTTTTAATATCTCTATAAGTATCACAACCATAAACTACTATATTTTCTTTTTTCATACCCATAAAGCCATGCGCAAATCCTTGAGGTATGTATATTGATTTACAGTTCTGATCATCAAGAAATATGCTAAAATGTTTACCAAATGTTTTTGATTTTGACCTACAATCTACAGCCACATCAAATATTTGACCTTTTATAACTGAAACATACTTACCTTGAGGTTTCTTAAGTTGTAAATGCAAACCTCTTACTACATTTTGTTTAGATTTAGAGGTAACAACAAAATTTAATTTTCTTTTTATATGTTTTTCAAGATAAAGTTCTCTAAAATAACCTCTATTATCATCATATTTTTTTGACTGAATTATCAACAAATCTTTAAAATTTGTTTTAGTTATTTTCATATTTAAAAAATTTATTAATACAATTTGCTATATAGTAAGCATCCTTAATACTTATTCTAATATTAAGAGGTATTACTAAATAATTATTTTCATATTTTTTCATATTTGGATAATCATTTTTTTTTATAAACTTATTAAAAATTTTGTACCTATCATTTCTAAAATGAACTTGGTTTGTTTCAATTTTTAATTTTCTTAAATAATTTTGTAACTTAATCCTATTATCTTTTAGTATAATAGTACAAAGCCAATAAGAATTGGACAGATTTATGTTTGGTGTATCTATAACTTTTATATTTTTATTTTTAGATAATTCTTTTTTGTAAATATTAAAAATTTTTTTTCTATGTAAAAAAATTTTTGAAAAATCTTGAATTGAGTCTAGTAACATTCTGGCTCCAATATCAGTCATTTGATATTTGTATCCAATTTCAGTAATGTCGTTTTCCCATGTACCGCCTTGTTTTTTTTCTCTATCTATTCCAAACCAACGAATTCTACGACTTTTTTCTAATAATTTCTTATTTTTAAATGTTAGCATACCACCATCTCCAGATGTAATATGCTTTATTGCCTGAAAACTAAAAATAGTAAAATCTGCAAATTCAGTTATGTGTTTTTTTCCAATTTTAGAGCCTAGTGATTGAGCAGCATCTTGAATTAAAGTTAAATTATATTTTTCTTTTAACTTTTTTAGCTCTAATAAATCACAGGGTACACCACCATAATTAACAAATATGATTGCTTTCGTTTTTTTAGTAATTAATTTTTTAACATGATCAATAGAAATATTCATTGTTTTAGGATCTATATCTGCAAATTTGATTTTTGCTCCAATGTACAAAAGTGGGATATTGGTTGCCGTACATGTAAAAACTGGAGCTATTACCTCATCATTTTTTTTTATATTTGCTAAAATATAAGCTAAATGAAGAGCATCAGTTCCAGATCCTACAGCGACGCACTCATTAGTTGTTGCAAATTTTTTTTTAAATATTTTCTCAAATTTATCTACTAATGGTCCTTGACCAATCCACCTTGTTTTTAAGACATTGGGTACTGATTTTATAGATTTTTTTGAGACATAAGGATAAAATAATGGATAAGATTTTTTCTTTGTCTCCATAAGGGGAAAATCTGTGTAATTTGTCTTCATAATAAAATAAATAAAGTATGTATAATTTTAAAAATTACAACAATAAAAAGGTAAATTTAATAAAACATATAAAGTTTTATATTAGTATAATATAATTTACGAGCACTAAAAAATTATTAGAATACATTCTTTAAAAGAAATTTTTATTTCACTTTTTATTATAATTAAGATTAATGATATTAAATAGTAACAATATTTGTATAATGAACATTGCTACATTATTTTATCAAATATTAATATTATCAATATAAATAAAAATTATTTAATTACTATCCGCTTCTAATTTTACTTGGAAATATTTTTTTTCACCTAAGATATTTCTAAGATTATGTATATCAACTTTATTTGAGTTTTTTTTAATAAGATCAATCTTTATAATTCCAAATTTTCTCAAAATTTTTTTCCAATAAAAATGAGTTGGATTTTTTTTATATATCTTTATTTTTTTAAAAAAAATATTACCAATTTTTTTTTTAAACATTTTTAAATGAGTATTAGGGTAATCATTAATATTATCTTGAAAAAAACATTCATATTGAATGTTATTTTTATATAAAAATTGCGAAAATCCTAATTCATATTTCCCAATTATAGTTGATCTTTTTTTAAATTTTTTTATTTTTTTCCACCAATTATAAAATTTTTTTTCATAGAAATATGAATTTGGAATTGACAACATATCTGTTTGAAGATGTTCCTCTATCTCCCAAGATTTGGATAGACCATAAATTTTTTTATAAATCTTTGTATTGTTATTAATTTGTTTAATCAATTTCATAGGGTCTATAAAAATTAAATTAGAACCAATAAAAAATATTATTTCATTTTTTTTTTTATTTTCTTTAAAAAGTTTCTCGAGACCAACTTTGTATGAATAAAAATCATAACCATAATTGGGTCTACATATTATTAATGCAAATTTATCTATTTTCTTTTTCTCATTTTTATTTAACTTTGTTGAAATTAATATTATTTTTTTAAAACTTTTTGATGCTTTTTTTATAAAATTACACAAATCTTCTCTTATTTTACCTTTGCTATGATAATGAGCGATAAGAAGACTTTTATTTTTTTTCAACTTATATGATTTTTTTTAAATATTTTGAGTAGTCGCAATTTCCGTAAAATTGAATTTGCTTTTTTATCTGTTCTTTTTCTATCCATCCATAATTAAATGCAATTTCTTCCAAGCAAGCTATTTTTAAACCTTGTCTGTTTTCTATTGCTGAAACAAATGCAGTTGTTTTATAATAATCATCAATTGACCCAGTATCAAGCCAAGCACCACCACGACTTATTATATTTGCAGAAAGTTCATTATTTTTTTTATAAATATCAAGTAAGTCTGTAATTTCTAACTCACCTCTTTTTGACGGCTTTAATTTTTTTGCGTATTGAACTACTCTATTATCAAAAAAATAAATACCAGTAATAGCATAATCAGAAATATATTTTTTTGGTTTTTCAACAATCTTTTTAATTTTATTTTTATTATCTATTATTGCTACGCCGTATAGTTCTGGTTTTGTTACCTTATATAAAAATACTCTTGCTCCTTTTTCTAATTTTGCGCTATTAACAAGTTCTTTTGATAAATTTTGACCGTAAAAAAAGTTATCTCCTAAAATTAATGAAACATTTTCTTTTTTAATAAATTTGTTACCTAAAATAAAAGCATCAGCTAATCCTCTAGGTTTTTCTTGTTCAGCGTATGTGATTTTTATTCCCAAGTTATTTTTGACAGGTAAAATTTTTTTATATTGGTCAAGCTGTCCTTTATTAACTATTATTAATATATCTTTTATTTTTGCTAACATTAAAATTGATAAAGGATAAAATATTAGCGGCTTATCATATATTGGGAGTAACTGCTTGTTTACTGCTTTAGTAAGTGGACTCATTCTTGTACCCATACCACCTGCTAAAATAATTCCTTTTTTTATCATTTTTTACCCAATCTTTTTACAATATCTTTTTTTGATAATGATTTATAGTAAGATCTGTTATTCGTATACCATTCGAATGTTAGCTTGATACCTTCTTCAAAATCTATTTTTGGTTTCCACTTCAATTTCTTAATAATTTTATTACTATTGAGAGCGTATCTTATATCATGACCCGGTCTATCTTTTACAAAATAAATTTTTACTTTTTTACCTACTTTAATTAAATTCTTTGATACATTTAGTAGTTTTTTAGAAACCTGAATATTATTTAGATTTCTATTGGATCCGATATTATAAAATTCCCCAACATTTCCTTTCAGATAAACCTTAATTAATGCCTCACAATGATCTTTTACATAGATCCATTCTCTTGAATTTGTTCCTTTTCCATAAATAGGCAAAGGTTTATTATTTAGGATATTATAAATTAATTTTGGAATTAGTTTTTCTGGATGTTGTTTAGGACCATAATTATTTGAACAATTTGTTACAATTGCAGGTATCTTATATGTCCTGACATATGAACTTACCAAATGATCTGATGCAGCTTTGCTTGCTGCGTAAGGAGAACTGGGATGATATGGATAAGTTTCCGATGATCTACCTGACAGGATATCTCCATAAACTTCATCTGTAGAAATATGTATTAGTTTTGAATTATTTGTTTTTGAAAAATTCTTAAAACATTCAAGTAGATTGTATACACCTACAATATTACTTTGAATAAAACTCTCAGGATTATCAATAGATCTATCAACGTGAGTTTCCGCTGCTAAATTAAAGATACAATTAGGTTTATATTTAAAAAATATACTTCTAAGTCTTTTGTCTTTTATATCGCATTTTATAAAACTATAATTTTTTGAACTTTTGAATTCTTTGATATTATAAAAATTTGATGAATAGGTTACTTTATCAATATTTAATACTTTATAGTTTTTTTTAAGCAGTAAATCTATCAGATTACTACCAATAAAACCTAACCCACCTGTAACAATTATTTTTTTCATTAATTAAATTATTTTTTACATTAGTAGAAAGTATTAGTATAATTGATTAAACATATCAAATGTCAATATCTAGACAAACTTTATCTGCCGTAATTGTTTCTTATAAAAGTGACCAAGTTATTCACGAATGTATTAAATCAATTTCTAATGAAATAAAAATTATCGTTGTTGATAACTCTAATGATAAAAATTTTAAAGAGAATATAGAAGAAAAATATAGTAATGTTAAATGTATATTATCATCAACCAATCTTGGCATGGGAGCTGGAAATAATTTGGGGTTAAGACATGTTGAAACAGATTACGCAATTATATTAAATCCAGATGTAATATTAAAAAAAGACACTATTCAGGAAATTATTAACGAATCATCAAAAATTAATTCTTTCAGTATATTGGCTCCATTGTCTGATGATTTTAAATATCCAAATTATAAATTAGATAAAAAAGGTTTTATATCTACAAATAACAACAATCCTTTTAAAGTAAAAAGTGTTGATGGATTTGCAATGGTTTTAAACTTAACAAGAATAAATCAAATTAAAAATTTTAGAAATCATAATTATTTTGATGAAAACTTTTTTATGTATCTTGAAAATGACGATCTTTGCAAAAGATTAAATGATCATAATGAAAATATTTTTATTATTCCCAAATCTAGGATTAAACATTTAGGTGGTAAAGCAGTTAATGAGGAATATAGTTATCAAATTGAACTTTCTAGAAATTGGCATTGGATATGGTCAAAATTTTATTTTAATAAAAAACACTATGGATTTTTAATTGCTTTGTTAAGTGGATTTCCAACTTTTTTATCAGCT
>Ga0255755_1002283_pt1 | contig 15944 bp, 17 predicted proteins | sample 011ome_18_FD_179955 | JGI IMG/M metagenome (GOLD analysis project Ga0255755, IMG submission 179955) | Coastal salt marsh microbial communities from the Groves Creek Marsh, Skidaway Island, Georgia - 011501BT metaG (version 2) | ecosystem: Environmental > Aquatic > Marine > Intertidal zone > Salt... | reverse complement strand
CTTCAGTGATCAGATTGTTGCGAACCATTTGTTGAAAAACGATGTTTCTTCGTTCTTTGACTCGTTCGGGTCTTCGAATAGGGTTATACAGTGAAGAGTTTTTTAACATTCCTACCAAAGTGGCTGATTCTTCAATAGTAAGCTCTTGTGGGGCTTTGTTAAAAAATATTTTTGCTGCAGATCGAATCCCATCGGCTTGATAGCCAAAATCGTACTTGTTAAGGTACATAGATACGATTTCCTTTTTGGTGTAGCGTTGTTCTAACTGCACTGCAATCACCCATTCTTGTGCCTTTTGAAGTATTGTTTTTACAATGTTTCTAGAACGCACTCCAACAAAAATTTGACGGGCAAGCTGTTGGGTTATGGTACTTGCCCCTCCGCGTTTTCCTAAAAAAACGAAAGCGCGTAAAGTTCCCCGCCAATCGATACCAGAATGTTCGTAAAAACGTTCATCTTCTGTAGCGATAAGAGCCTCCACCATGGTGGTTGGAATTTCTTCAAAAGCAATAGGTGTTCTGTTATCGTCAAAATAATACTTTCCTAGAATAATTCCATCCGAAGAAAGTATCTGTGTGGCTAGATTTGTTTTTGGGTTTTCCAATTGTTGTAAGTCCGGCATGGGGCCATAAATTCCCAAAGCTGCCCCACCAAACAAGAGAACCACCCCTGCAAGCCCCGATAAAAACAACCCCCAAATCAACCTTACGTTTCTTTGACTGTTGCCTCTGTCTTTGCTGTTTTTTTTCTTCGCCATTTTACTGATCTTCTATACTAATTCCCACAGAAAGAACCCCCTTTAGTGTTGAAACACCTTCGGCAGATCCATTATTGCGTACCGCCTGTGCTACCTTAATTTTTAATGGTCGTTTTTCTGGAAAAACAACCCCCTCTTTCCACCACAATTTGCTTTCCTTTACTTCGGTAAACCCTTTGCCCAACCAAGTGCCGTCTGGAGCAGCCATAGCATACTCCAAAGTATCTTGAATTACCAATTCATCGCCTGCTGTAAGGCTCACGAGCAAAAAAATATTAGAGAACGGATAGCTGTTGTTGTTTTGAAGTCGTAAAAATACATTTTTTGATCCGGATTGTACTGCTGCTTCTGGCAATTCAAACACTACTGCAGAGGTTCCTAAACCCTCATTTGCTAAACTTTTATACTCTGTGTAGCCTTTCTCTGAATGACAACTCCACACAAGGAAAAGCAACAGCGTGTTATAAAGAAGGAGCTTTTTATTTCTTGTTATTCTTTTCAAGTCGTCTTCTTTTTGTTTTTCTATTCGGCTTTTTTTTAGTGTCAAATCGGGTAATATCCTCTAGTCCAACAGCTGTTTCAAAAAGCGCTTCCTCAGTTGCACTTAAAGGGGTTTCAGCATAAGCCTCTAAACTTCGTGCTTTTTTATTTTCTCTATTAAGCGCTATAATCTCGTTTGCGGATGTTATTGACAGTTTATGCCAATTGACCCATTCGTCTTTATAGGCATACCACAAGAATCCTTTAAAAATATCCATTTTTTGAAAGACACCCGTCCCTTTTTCCGTGTAAAGTTTTGTCTCTGTTTTTGGAAAGGCTTTTACTGCAGTTCGATAAGTTTCCAACTCGTAATTCAAACAGCATTTAAGTCGCCCACATTGTCCAGCAAGCTTTTGGGGGTTTAATGAGAGTCTCTGATATCGAGCTGCAGCTGTGGAAACCGATCTAAAATCGGTTAACCAAGTAGAACAACACAGCTCCCTTCCGCAAGAACCTATGCCTCCCAGTCGAGAAGCTTCCTGTCTCAACCCTATTTGACGCATTTCAATACGAATAGAAAACTCCCTAGCCATGTCTTTAATCAGTTGTCTAAAATCTACCCGGTGATCTGCGGTATAGTAAAAAGTAGCCTTCTTGCCATCTGCTTGAAATTCAACATCGGAAAGTTTCATGTTGAGTTTTAATGCAATAGCAAGCTCTCTAGCCCGCTTTTGGACTTGCTCTTCTTTAGCTCTATTTGCCTGCCATAGATCGATTTCTGTTTGATCTGCTAACCGTAAAATAGTCCCTATTCTTTCACTAGTGGGTTTTACTTTTTTACGCTTCATCTGCACTGCAACCAAAGGCCCAGACAGGGAGACTATCCCTAAATCATATCCTTTTTCTAAGGCCGTGATGACCAAATTTCCGGCTCTGAGTATAAGGTTAGTAGGATATCGATAATATTCCTTTCTGCTGTTTTTAAATCGCACCTCAACAAAAGGGACTGTTTTTGTTCCCTCTGGTGTTTGCATGTTTTCAAGCCAATCAAAAACAGTCAGCTTGTTGCAGCTGCCACTCCCACAACTGCCGTTGTTCCCACATCCTCGTGGAGTTCCTGTTTTGAAAGTAGAACAGCTGGAACAACTCATGTAAATTAGACCTATTTAGACAATAAATATACAGGGATTTCTATGAAACCAATGACAACAAACTCTTAATTTACTGTTTAAATTTAAGCACCTCAGACCTTCCTTTTTTAAAAATTTTATTACTGTTGTGAGTTCCTTTGCGCAAAGCTTTTTGCTTTTCTTCTGGCAAGGCAACGATCTCCCTGCAGGCATCTGAGCAGCATTGATTCATCTTTTCCGAACAAGATTCACACTGAATAAACAAGAGGTGACAGGCTTCATTTACACAGTTGACGTGATTGTCACAAGGAGCACCACACTGATGACATTGTGCGATGATGTCTTCAGATATTCGTTCGCCACGGCGTTCATCGAAAACAAAATTTTTACCTAAAAATTTATTTTCTAACCCTTGATTTTTTACTTGACGAGCATATTCAATAATCCCTCCTTCCAGTTGGTATACCTTTTTAAACCCTTTGTGTTTGAAATAAGCGGATGCCTTTTCACAGCGAATACCTCCTGTACAATACATCAACAGGTTTTTGTCTTCTTTGTGTTCAGACAAATCTTCCTCAATAATAGGGAGTGATTCTCTAAAAGTATCAACATCTGGTGTAATTGCTCCTTTGAAATGCCCAATTTCACTTTCATAGTGATTGCGCATGTCTACACAAACTGTATTGGGGTCTTCTAACATACGGTTGAAGTTTTGGGCGTTCAGATGCTCCCCTTTTTGGGTTACGTCAAAACTCCTGTCGTTTAACCCATCAGCTACAATTTTATCTCGTACCTTGATTGTGAGTTTTAAAAACGATTTGAGATCTTGTTCAATAGCAATATTCAAACGGACACCTTGTAAAAAGGAGATACTGTCTAAATGACTTTTAAAAGCTTCAAAATAGGGTGCTGGTACTGAAAGCTGGGCGTTAATCCCTTCTGAAGCTACATAAATACGTCCCAAAACCTCTAATGGATTCCAAGATAAAAATAAATGATCTCTAAACAATTTTGGATTGCCAATGTGCGCGTACTGATAAAACGATAGGGTCAGGCGTTCTGTCCCTGCTTGTTCTAACATTTGAGCTCGTTCTTGCGCACTTAATTTGTTGTACAGTTGCATGCTATAAACGGTTTAAGTGAAGTACAAAGGTAGAAAATTAATGTTCTCCTCATTATGAAAAGGCTATGGGACAAAAAAGCTGTCTTAACACCTCTTCACTTTCCTACTCCTTTAAGCTCAAGGTGATCCATACTTCTCCCTTCTTTTCGAGGTAAAGCATCTTCCGGAGTATGGAATAACTGTCTATTTCATTTAAGGCTTGTACGAACTCCTCTTCTCTTCGGTTTCTTTCAGCCTCGCAGGCCATTTCTGTAAGGAACAGTCCTTTAAAAAAAAGCGTATTTTCTATAAGCGCATATTCAGCTCCCCCACTGTTACATGCTGTTTTTAATTGAATCGTGCCTTCAGAAAAAAAAGTCAGTCCTGTTTCTGCGTCAAATATTGAGGAAACCACGCCATTTTCTGTTCTTATCGAATTAAGATTCCAGCTGTTGACTAAGTCAGCAGAAATCGGAGGTGTTAAAATCAAGACAACCTGGTTTGAGGAGTTTAAAAAGACGAGCTTATTATTTTCAAAACGATACGTCAGTTTTGCTTCGCTTAATAAAGATGCTAACTCGGCTTCTCTTGTATCCTGATCCTGATCCAGGCATCCCATAAGTGTTGTTGCTAATGAAGCAATTTTAAGGGTATTCCCTTCCTGTATATAGTTCCCAAAGATGCGATTACATCCTGAAGTAAAAGAAAGCGTTTCTTCATCTATAAAAAACGTACCGCCTCCCTCAATGTCCCAATGCCCCAATAGTGACTCTGTTTGAAGTAAAGGCTCTCCCATATTATTTTCACAAGATTGTAAAAAAAGAGAAAGCCAACAAAAAGGCAAAAGAAATAGGGCAGATTTCATAAAATTGATTTTATAAACCAAGACAAATACTATGCCAACCCTCAATCCAAATGGGGGTGCTTCTTGCCAATCAAAATTAAATTTGTTTGACGTCCATTGACATAGCGAAAGCCATCTGGACCAAAATACCCGGGTTCTTCCAACATCACCCTAACATCCTTTTTCCACTCCTCAATATAAACCTTAGCGTTGAGCTCAATAGCATAAACTGTGTTTTCATAAAGAGGGTGTTCTCCAGAACCGGGGATCCCTTCCTGAGCATCCCACATTCCAAAGGTAGTTCCAGCAGAGTGTCCGTAAAGGCCTAATGGATGGGTATAAATCTGGGGTCTTAGCCCTGCAGCCTTACTGGATTCCAATGCCATCAATAAGGTTTCGTTACCGCTACGGCCTTTTTTAAAATTATCTGTTAAAGCATCTTGTACCGCATTTCCCTGACGCAAGGCCTCTTTTAAAAATTCGGGAGCCTCTGTCTCCTCCGGCTTGAGAACATAAGCCAATTCTTGACAGTCTGTATTCAAAGTCAAATAGGTAATCCCAAAATCGCAATGGACCAAATCCCCTGGCTGAATCACGTCAAATTTAGATTGTCCATCAAAAGCATACAAATCACTGGCGCCTGTACGCTGAACATCTACTGTAGGGTGAAACCAGGTTTTTAATCCTAATGCCGCTACTTTTTCACGTAACCACCATACCACATCTTCCGTTGTTGTTGCTCCAGGTGTAATGACTTTTGTTGAAAAAGCTTCGGAGATTATATTATGTGTTATTTCTGTCAACTGACTAAAAAGTGTCATCTCCAAGGGCGTACGCGTTTCGATCCATCGAACTGCTAGAGTCTCTGCAGAGACAACTCGGTTTTGATATTTCTTTGGCAAGGCCTGCATCATACCTTCATAATCAGTTTTAACTAGACCGTCTGCAATACCGTAGTGTTCTGAAGAGTTGATTCCAATTTTTTTCGGGTTTTGACTGACAATATAATCTGCTAAGGCCTTCCATTGGTCCGGCTGTTTTTCTTTGTCCCAAATGGAGCGAATGTTGTTGCCAAAATTGTAGCGTGTAATGGCTACAGGATCAACCCCGTCTTTGGTTTTAGAAAACACTAAAATGGTTCTTCTTCTTGCGTTGAGCCACGTCGGGGGAAGTAAGGTTTTAACCACTGGATCTTCGTTGTATTCTCTGGTAATCATTACCCAAAGATCAATATCTTGTTCTTCCATCAGTTGAGGCAGTAATTTTTGGATACGCTCTTCTTGAATTTGATCAATTAGTGCTGCCCGCTCACGCAGTGGAAGTATGTCTTGTGCAAACAATGGGTTCAACACAATAGTGAATAAAAAAAGGAATCGTTTCATGTCAAAAATTTTAATCCCTTAAACCTACGAAAAATTGTTAATAATGGAGCTCAAACAGACTTGGAAGCAGTATGAAGAAACTGTACATTAGCCAAAAAGTACGTTATGTCAGATCAAAAAAACGCAAAACTTAAAGCGCTTCAGCTCACCCTAGACAAACTGGATAAGACCTATGGCAAAGGTGCGGTTATGAAACTAGGGGATGAAGCAGTAGAAGAAGTAGAAGCTATTCCTTCAGGCTCTCTGGGACTTGACATTGCTCTGGGTGTAGGAGGCTATCCTCGTGGGCGAGTCATTGAAATATATGGCCCTGAATCTTCAGGAAAGACGACCTTAACCTTGCACGCTATTGCAGAATGTCAAAAACAAGGAGGAATTGCTGCCTTCATTGATGCTGAACATGCTTTTGACCGTTTTTATGCAGAAAAGTTGGGTGTTGATGTTGGAGAACTGATCATCTCTCAGCCTGATCACGGTGAGCAAGCCTTAGAAATAGCAGACAACTTGATTCGTTCAGGAGCTATCGATATTGTGGTAGTAGACTCCGTAGCGGCGCTCACTCCAAAAAGTGAAATAGAAGGCGAAATGGGAGATTCTAAAATGGGACTCCATGCTCGCTTGATGTCTCAAGCATTGAGGAAACTGACCGCCTCCATAAGTAAAACAAATTGTACTGTGTTTTTCATTAATCAGTTGCGAGAAAAAATTGGAGTAATGTTTGGCAACCCAGAAACTACTACAGGGGGAAATGCTTTAAAATTTTATGCTTCCGTTCGCCTAGACATCCGCAGATCTACTCAGATTAAAAGTTCTGAGGCAGAAGTTATGGGTAATAAAACTCGCGTAAAGGTGGTTAAAAACAAAGTGGCTCCTCCCTTCCGAACCACAGAGTTTGACATCATGTACGGAGAAGGAATTTCAAAAATTGGAGAAATCATTGACCTTGGAGTAAATTATGAAATCATCAAGAAAAGTGGTTCATGGTTTAGTTACGGAGACACTAAAATAGGGCAAGGTCGTGATGCTGTTAAAACACTACTCGAAGACAACCCAGAGTTAATGGAGGAGCTGGAGAAAAAAATAATGGAGACACTCAAAGAGTTGAATTCCTAAGGAAGCCCTTTTATTTTTTTCCACAGTTGAATCGCTTGAACAGCACTTTGTTTGGGATCGTCCAAAAGTTCTGATTTAATTTTTTTATGTGTTTTCTCAGCTAGAGATTCAATGTCAACTTCTGTTTTTCCTTCTACAGAAATCACCTTCAACGCTTTTACTCGTAATGCCCCCCCGTAACCATAAGTGGTATACCAAGGGAATTTTCGTTTACAGTCATAAAAAACCATTGGAAAAAGGGGTAGCTGATGTTCTATTGCTAATTTAAATGCGCCCTTTTTAAAAGGATTTAATAAAACCGTTTCGTCCGTATATTCTTTTTCAGGAAAAATACAAATACTGTACCCCTTGTCAATCACTTTTCGTGCGCGTTCATAAACTTCAAACCGGCTTTTGGCACTACTTCTATCCACCATAATGGCCGCACGTTTATACAAATATCCAAATACTGGAATTTTTACAATCTCTTTCTTTCCAACAAAAACAAAAGGTGTTTTACGCATTCGTAACATGAGCATGACGTCTATATAACTAGAGTGATTGGCGATTAAAATCATGCTGCGCCCCTCTGGGGGAAAATCTGATAAACGTTCAACCCAAAATCCTGAGCCAAAAAGAACCCATGGAGACCAAATGTTTCGTGCTACCCAATAGACAACTCGATATCCATTAGGAAACAAAAGACAAAGAGCCAATGGGAAAAAGAAAACTAGGACAGGAAGGGCCGTTAGTATGTAAAACCAGATCCGCCAAAAAACCAACAGGAGCTTTCTCATTATTCAAAGATATTGATTCTTGTAGAGCTTCCTCCCTCTTATTGAAAAACTAAAAGTATGCTGATAAGTCAAAATGTCTAAACGAGAGTTGCACTCCTATTCGAGGAAACGTACCTTTGTTTAAATTTAAAAAATGGCACGGATTTTAACAGGTGTACAGTCTACAGGAACTCCCCATTTGGGGAACCTATTGGGTGCAGTACTTCCAGCAATTGAAATGGCAAAAGCAACGGAGGACGACTCTTTTCTCTTTATTGCCGATTTACACTCCCTCACCCAAATCAAAAATGGAGAAACCCTTCGTGAAAATACTTTTTCTACTGCTGCTACTTGGTTGGCTTGTGGTCTAGATATAGAAAAAACACATTTTTACAAACAGAGTGACGTAAGCGAAGTTACTGAACTGGCCTGGTACCTCAACTGTTTCTTTCCCTACCAACGTCTTACGCTGGCACACTCTTTTAAAGACAAATCCGAATCTCTAGCTGATGTAAACAGCGGATTGTTTACCTATCCAATGCTCATGGCTGCAGATATTTTATTGTATGATGCAGAAATTGTCCCCGTTGGAAAAGATCAATTGCAACACCTTGAAATTACAAGGGATGTTGCCTCTCGTTTCAACCATCAGATGGGAGAAACTTTTGTAATCCCCAAGGCCAAAATTCAGGAAGACACCCAATTCATCCCGGGTACCGATGGTCAAAAAATGAGTAAGTCTAAAAACAACACCATTAATGTTTTTCTTCCCGAAAAACAACTTAGAAAACAGGTGATGGGTATACAGACAGACAGTACTCCTTTAGAGGAGCCAAAAGACCCAGACAAATGTAACGTTTATGCCTTATACGCTTTACTTGCTCCTGCCTCATCTGTTCAGGCACTACGTTCTCAATACCTTGCTGGAGGAATGGGCTATGGTCATGCAAAACAACAACTTTTTGAATTAATTTTAGAACGTTTCTCTAAGGAACGAGAGCAGTACGATTATTTCCACAAACAACCAGAAGAAGTTTATATCGCGCTTGCGAAAGGAGCAGAAAAGGCTCGCAAAGTAGCACAAGAAGTCTTGTTAAGAGTCCGAGATCGTATCGGATATTAGATCAGTTCATAATACTTTCCTGGAAGAGCACGTACAACTCCTTTCATTTCGAGTTGCAACAGCAAGGCGGCAGTCGTACTTATTTTTTGTTGTGTTTGTAAAGCAAGTCCATCCAAATGAATTTTAGAGTGGGCTTTTAACTCATTTACTATCCTTTTTTCCTTAGGTGTCAGTTCTACAAAGAGTGCTTTCTGAACTGTTTTTTGTTGTTCTTGATTTTCCCACCCCAACGCATCCAAAAGCTGTTTGGGATCTGAAAGCAACTGTGCTTTTTGTTCCACGATCAGATGATGACATCCTTGGCTTTTATAATCGGAATACCGTCCTGGTACGGCAAAAAGCTCTCGCCCGTACTGGTGTGCTAAATTTGCCGTATTCATACTTCCTCCTTTAAGACCAGATTCTATTACTACTGTAGCATGTGCCATCCCAGCAATCAATCGATTCCTTCTTGGAAAATTGGTTTTTCGAAATGTCGCTTCGGGTAAGAAATCCGTAACTATAGCCCCCCTTTTCTTTATTGAATTTGAAAGTTTCTGATGGTTGGGTGGGTAAAGTTGATCCAATCCGTGCGCAAGACAAGCAACTGTTTCAAGTCCGTGATGCAATGCTGATTGATGAGCGATACGATCAATCCCCCTTGCTAAACCGGAACAGATGATTGGATTATAAGGGGATAAAACTTCCACCAATTGTTCGCAAAAAGCCCTCCCATGTGGGGTGTTTTACGGGTTCCTACAATACTAATTATTTTGCGTTTTTTGAACTGGGGTATTCCTTGATAAAAAAGAAGCAAAGGTGCGTCAGGACAATAGCTTAAAGGCAAAGGATAGTTCGTGCTTCCATAAACCAAAAAAGCAACTGCATATCTGTCTAACATTTCCACTTGCTGTGCTACAAGGGACCGGTACTTTTCCCAGTTTGCTAGTTCATAACATATTGCTTCCCCTAAACCTGCAACGGTTCTCCACTCTTTGGGTTTGGCTTTAAAAATGGCTGTGGCACTACCGAAATGCGTAAGGAGTTTGTGGCTTCGGTTCCAGCCTATCCCCTGTAGGTTTTCAAGAAGCAGTAAAGCTTCGAGTTCTGACATAGTTAAAGATTTGGTTTACTAAGATAACAAAGGTTCTTTTTTGGGGTTTTACTTTTTATAGCATTATTTTATTATTTTTGATCTAATGCAACTGACCCGTTTTATTCAAGAATTACTGTACCAATACGAATGTGTAACCATTCCACAATTTGGTGCATTTTTAACACGCTCCTACCGGGCAAAAGTTACCCCTAATGGATCGTTTTATCCTCCTAGTAAAGAATTAACTTTCAATCAACTGCTTGTTGCAAATGACGGGGTTCTTGCGCATTATATTGCACAGAAAGAAGAGATCTCCTATGAAAATGCACTTCGCTTGATTGAGAAAGAAGTGAGCAGTTGGAAAAAAAGATTGCAAACTCAAATCTTGCGTTTTCCTGGTGTAGGAGAAATTCGATTGAACGCAGCTCGTAAAATAGAATTTACCCCTTGGGGAAAAATAAATTTTGACCTCACCTCGTTTGGATTAAAAAGTTTTGAACGCAGTCCGCTATCACAAACAACCCCTATCTCAAAACCCATCCACATCATGAAAGAAACCAATAAAAACGATTTAATGTTTACCCCAGAAAAGGAAAATAACGAAAAAAAGACTCCTCTATTTCGTTACGCAGCTATTGGAGTTATAGGAATTGCCCTTCTTGGAGCTTCTTACTTTTTTGGTGATCGCTATGTCACAGAACAACGAATTGTTGAGCAAGAAAAGGCTCAAGTTAAAATAGAAGAAAAGGTTCAAGAAGCAACTTTTGACCTTGGAAACTTGCCTACAATAGAAGTTGCTGCTACTGCAAAACCCCAAGAGGCTCCCTTGCTAGATAAAGCCTTATACAGTGTAATTGCGGGTTCTTTTCGCTCCTTAGAAAATGCGGAAAAAAAGATCGAATCATTGAAAGCAGAAGGATATCCTGCCGCCTTTGCTCAATCCAATTCTACAGGTTTATACCGTGTGGCTTATGGTAGATACGAAACTAAAAAAGAAGCCATTAGTATGCTCTACTTTTTAAAGTATACCCTAGAGGAAGAAGCTTGGTATCTCGAGGAGCGCTAAATTACATTTGATAAATCCAGTCTTTCGGATTCAGCGCTTTTACATTATTAAATATTCCAAATTGAATTTGGGTTTTTCCTGTTTGCTGGTTTGTAAACACCTCCCCTATAGGTTGTTTTGCTTTCACTTGATCTCCCTTTTTGACGTAAAGTTTCCCTAGGTTGGAATACAGAGTAATGAAATTTCCATGCCTTATTAGAACAGAAGGATTACTTCCTTTTATTACAATGACTGACATCACCTCCCCTTCGAAAACAGCCCGTACCTGTGCTGCGGGTTCTGTGGCTAATACCACTCCATTGCTTTGTATTGTCGTTGTCTTTACAACGGGATGCCTTTGTCTACCAAACCCCTGTATTAAGATTCCCTTTTCCAACGGCCAGGGCAACCTCCCCTTATTGGCCTGAAAGTTTGTAGCAATCAGTTTTGCCTCTGGTGTCAATTCAAAGGTTGTTGACCCTTTTTTTCCTGCAGCTTTATTCGAAGCTGCTATGGCTTCTCGAATTAAACGGTCAATTTCCTTGTCGATTACTCTACGTTGCTTTTCCTTTTTTTCTATTTGAGCTGCAAGCGAGCGTTCTTTTTGCTTTAAAGATTTAATTAATTCTTGCTGCTCTAGCTGTTCTTTTTGGAGTGAAGCTTGTACTTCTCTATTTTCTTCTATCAGGACTAGTTTAGCGGCTTTTTCGTCTATTAACGTCTGATTGAGCTGTTGTAATAGCTTTGTTTTTTGGGCAATTTCTTGTCCTTGTTTTCTTCTGAAACGGGCGTACTGTTTTAGGTATTGTAGTCGCTTATAGGCTTGCAAAAAATTCTCTGAGGAAAATAAAAACATCAATCGGTTTTGTAAGGATTTACTCGCGTAGGACTTTTGAATCATTTTTGCGTATTCTTCTTTCAGCTCTTCCAGCTCTTTTCTTTGTGCTGCTATATTTCTTTCGTTTACGCTGATTCTTCTAGTAAGAAGATTTGCCTGCTGGTTGGTTACTTTAATTAATTCCGAACGAACATTTAACTTTACTTGAAGATCCTCCGCTGCCGTAAGAGCGTTTTTTCTCGTTTTGGTATTTGAAAATAAGAGCCTATTGATCTGTTTGATCTCATTTTTTAACTGCTGTCGCTGAGCTTCTAATTCCTTTTGTTGTGAAGTGCTTTCTTGAGCAAGACCGCTGCTGAGACCCATCCACAAAAAAAACAGCAAGTACCTTCCGGCCTTTTTCATCTAAAACTCAATTTTCGAATAGCCTTGCGGAATTTCAAAAGGAAAGGTCAAGCCCTCCGTAAAATCTGTACGAGAAAATTCCAATTCTAACCGCTGAGAAACAGTTCCATCAAAGAGTGTAATTTCAATTAAACTGGGAAGTGAAACACCATCAATTTTAATGTGCCTTAAATATTTAATGGTCAAATTATACGAGGTCCCAGGAAGAATAAAGCGCTGTTCCTTCAATAGAAAGCTCACCGGATCAAAAAACAACGTAGGTGTTAACCCAGTGCGATTTCCTTGAGGGATTAGAATGTAGTATTGGGGGTTTGAAATTTGTTTCCAACGCCCCTCACTAGGGTCTAAAAAAGGTTTTCCCAGAAAGAGGTTTTCAATATCAGAATAATCAAAATCGGTATTGTATGGAGTATTGATTAGATCGAAATTGCCTTGAAAAAATGTCTTTTGAAACTTTTCATAAAAGGAAACTTCTTGAGGAGTGATCATCAATTTAGCGATAGGGATCAACATAGTAGCACTGAGCCAAAGTTTCTTTTTTTCCTCCATTCGAAATTGAATCACTAACTGTTGCTCGCGAGCACCGTCATTGTAGGTTGCTTTTATTCTAGACCTTACTTTATTAACTTTTGGATAATTGCTTTTTATTTTGAGGGCCAAAGCTTCGATGTCCACATTTTTTACAGGCGTATTTGTGGGCAGTACAGCTACACTTTTACAGCCTAAAAAAACAAGGCTAATTACTAGATTCAAAAACGGAATTGAAAAGCTTTTCATTTTTATTCAAGTTGGGAGTAATCCCCTATACTTACAAAGGTAGGGTTTCCTCTATAACGAACTTCGTTTCCAATCATTGCTTGCTCTAAATTAAGGTTTTCTAAAGAACAATTGTTTCCAATGAGGCTGTGTTTCAATTGACAATTTTCTATTTTGGTCCCAGGACCAACAGAAACCCCAGGGCCCACAGTGCTGTTGGTAATGGTTACATTTTTCCCAATGAAACAGGGGGAAATGATAGTACTGTTATTCAAAATAGCAGAGGCCTCTTGAAGCATTGCCCCTTCTGCTTCTTTGATCGATAGCATTTCAGTATTGGTTTGGAGTGTAATTTGAGGGTTTCCACAATCCATCCACACGTCTACTTCTCCCGGTTTAACGATTGCGCCTTGTTCAATTAGAAGCAAAATCCCTTGATTGATTTGGTACTCCTGCCCTTTTTTAAGCTCTTGAGACACAACTTTTGTAAGAGCTTCTTTGAGTTGTTCTATCGCCCTAAAATAATAGATCCCTATTGCAGCTAAATCAGAAACAAACTTCTTTGGCTTCTCTACTAAATTTACGATTTCATTTGCGCTATTTAACTCAACAACTCCAAAGGCCGCAGGATCTTCTACTTGTTTGACCCATATGACCGCGTCTGCGCTTGGGTCCAGGTTTAGCTTTGCACGAATGAGGGTGTCTGCATAGGCTACAACAGTAGGTCCCTCCAGTAAAGGTGCTGCGCTCATGATTGCATGCCCTGTTCCCAAAGGTTGATCTTGCCTAAAAATATGCGGCTTTGCTCCCAGTGAAAGGGCAAGCTCTTTAAGTGACGATTCAACCTCATCGCCAAAAAAGGCTGGATCGCCTATGACAAATCCAATGTCGGTAATGGGTGACTCGACAACCTTTGCTATCTCGTGAACGAGTTGGTGAACAATGGGAGCACCTGCAACACTGATCAAAGGTTTTGGAGTGGTTAGACTGTGAGGTCGTAATCGTGAACCCCTTCCTGCCATGGGTACAATAATTTTCATATTTATTTTTTTCCAGTACTACCAAATCCTCCTGTTCCGCGCTCTGTCGTGCTGAGCTTTTCTGTACTTTTCCATTGTACTTGTTCAAATTTGGCAAAAACCAACTGTGCTATTCGATCCCCAGGTTGGATGGTTACAGCTTTGTTGGAAAGGTTGACCAAAATGACCCCTATTTCTCCACGATAATCTGCATCTATTGTTCCAGGGGCATTCAAAACTGAAATCCCTTGTTTTGCTGCCAATCCGCTTCGAGGACGCACTTGAGCTTCATAGCCCTCGGGAAGTGCTATTTTTAGCCCTGTGCCTATAATTTTTCGCTCTAGGGGTTCTAGGACAATCGGGTCTTCGAGTACCGCTTTTAAGTCCACCCCAGCAGCTGCTTTTGTCGCATAAGTAGGGAGCTCAAACGAACTCTCATTTTGTACAGAAACTTCTATCATCTGGCTTGGTTTTGTAGATATTAAATGTACAAAAACAGTCCTCTTAATTATGGTGATTTACCGTTTCTTTCCCCATTTTTGTTAACTAGTTTTCCTTATTAGGAAAGTGTTTTTTTATCTGTTTTTCTACAGAAATTAACATCCAGAGAGGTGCCCAAACAGATAGGGCAATCCCTATCCATAAATAAACCTGGCCTTTTAAATCAAAAAAAGAAAGTAGCAGTCCTAAGACGATCAAATACAATCCATCTCTTTTCATTTTTTTGGAAGAAACTTCCTGTGCAAATTTCCACACCTCTGGATTGCGCATTGAGGCTTTTGTTCTGTATCCATAAATAGAATTTATGCTTTTTGGAGGATACTTCTCTTGTATCCATCCCGCTATAAAATAAATCCCTCCTGTAAGTAAAAGGATAAGAGATAAGGGGTTTAGGTAATCAACAAAGAACTGTTCCATTAGTATGTATTAGTAAGCTTTGTTCAATAAAGACTATTTGCTTTAAAAGCACAATGCTATTATAGGCGCATCTCTTCCTTCTTATCCGTCTGAACAATTAAAATAGCGGATACCGTCCCAATTGCGTTTGAAAAAATTCTCTTTGTCTTTTATGAAGTCCTCCATAGGTGTGTTTCCGGGTAAAACAGAAAGCCACATAATAGGATAATCTTCTGGTGCAGAAGTACATTCGTAAAATTCACATGGATGTCTGTACTTATACCGTGCATGTCCTGCTTCATGATAAAAGGTGTACAAACGTTGAACGATGGAGTAGTCTTCCCAGTACGATTTAATGATTTCAAAACTAACTGTTGCATCGTCACATATGTTGTACGCTCTTCCGGCATGATCTGCTGTTACTCCTGAGGCAAAATCTGGCTCTGTACCAAAAAATACGGTTACAATCCTCCCGGCTCCAGGATCGGGTTTGCCCGAGCGTATTGCATCAGCAACGAACAGCTCCCAGTATTCTTCCAAAGTAGAGTCTTCATCCAGTACAGCGTAAAAAGGATCTGTGATTTCTTCTTCCTTTTCTTCTTCGGCAGTGTTTTTTTCATCAACAGTTGCATCCTCTTTTTGGCAGCTCACGAAGAAAAGTGAAAACAATAGGCCCAGTAAAATTAAAAAATGAGGCTTTTTCATCTTTATTTCTTTAATAGCATACTAATATACTTTTTTTAATAGTAAATCCTTTGTTTTGTAATCAATAGAATGTTAAAGTGTTGTTGGAGCCTCATGTTGTTTCTATTGAGAACATTATTTAAAGAATTTGGCTCCTCTCCCTTTGATTTTAGTATTTTTAAAATGAAGTCTTATTGTTACAAGATCTATTTAGTAATCTGAGAAAAGGAGTATGCAAATTCTAATCATTCCTGATTCTTTTAAAGAAAGTTTAACTGCTACAGAAGTGGCAAGAGCCCTTTATATGGGTGTTCATAAAGTACTTCCCGAAGCGGTGATCAACCAAATTCCTTTTTCTGATGGGGGAGAAGGTGCCCTTGAGGTATTGAAAAAGCAAGCCCAAGGTGTATTGGTTTCTTGTCAAACAGAAAATGCTTTAGGTGAAAAAATAAATGCCCCTTATTTTCTTTTTGAAGATCAAAAAAGCGCCTGGATCGAGTTGTCACAAGCCTCGGGATTAGCCCAAATTGCACCTGAAA
>Ga0255755_1002265_pt1 | contig 16042 bp, 18 predicted proteins | sample 011ome_18_FD_179955 | JGI IMG/M metagenome (GOLD analysis project Ga0255755, IMG submission 179955) | Coastal salt marsh microbial communities from the Groves Creek Marsh, Skidaway Island, Georgia - 011501BT metaG (version 2) | ecosystem: Environmental > Aquatic > Marine > Intertidal zone > Salt... | reverse complement strand
CTTTTGCAAAACCAGCGCTATAATCCATATATATTATAACATCATACAATTTCCATCTTCAATATAGATTATATTTTCAAATTCTTTAGATAAAAAATCCGAAAATTTAGTATAACCATATGATTTCTGATCAAAAGTCGCATGTTGTCTAAGGATTTCGTCTTTAATCATACTAATGTTAGTTCTACTTGTAAGTATACATTCATGCACAATTTCCCAGATTACCTCAATATCTAATAAAACAGGTTCTGACGGCAATAGGTCTTCAATCTTGGTATATTTATCACATACAGATGTTAATGTTTGACTAACTTTAGACACACCAATACAATATGCGGCCTTATTTTTCTGTTTTATTTCCATAATAACATGTCTATAATCAGAATCAGAGGTAACCAGATAATAAATATCAATCGTATCGTTAGTGTAAAGTGTTTTCATGATATCAACACTTAACCTTAAATCTACCGAATTTTTTCCACTAATCTTATCACAATGAACACATAACAAACCATTTTGTCGGGCAACTTGGTTCCATTTCTTCAAAGCAACTTCTGTCCAATCCGCATAAATATTATAGATTATGATACGACCATGTTTACGTATTTCTTGGTTGATTACCTGAAAATGATTTTGATTTATGTTTTCGCCGTCAATAAAGACGGCAATAACAGGGTCAGACTGTTGCATGTATATATATATAGCTACCACAATAATAGTTGCCTATATTATACGACAATTTCGAAATGAATATTCCAACACGTTACATACCGAATATATTATCTAGTTCAGATAGACGGAAACAACGAAAAAATATAAAAAAATCTCGAAAATTGTATAAACAAAAGAAATATTATACACGACCCAAAGTAAAAACATTTAAATCACGCAAATCAAATCATTTGAGTCGTGCGCGCAAATTATATAGTATTAAAAATATAAAGCCTTCGAAACAATTATCGACCAAAACAAAATGCACGGAACAAGCATTGGAAAAGATTGTAAATAAGGGACGTGGTGCCTATTATTCAAGTGGGTCACGCCCAAATCAAAGCGCTGAAAGTTGGGGGTTAGCACGTTTAGCAAGTTCTATAACAGGTGGAAATGCATCGATATCCGATTATCATATATTAAAAGAAGGATGTAAACCAACAAGTCGCGCGTTGAAAATGGCTAGGAAAACGTGTAAATTACGTAATAAGACATGTAAATAAATGAAATAGTCGTATATAAAAAGCATTCGCTCACCATTTATTGTTTAGGGTGAAAGAAAATATAAAAACAAGTGCGTTTAATTTCTTATAATATAGCAGAAATGAACGAAGCCAATAATGTGTTAACAATCAAGACTGTGCAGATTCAACCTATTCGTAATATGATTACAGCGATTAAGGATATATTAACTGACGCTACAATCACATATACGGACAATGGGTTGAAAATTATTAACTTCGACAAAACTCATACTATATTGGTGAATGTGATATTACATGCACACAAATTTGAATTATACAATTGTATACCCGACAAGGTGATAGTATGTGCAAATACAATGCATTTGTTCAAAGTGATATCAACCATGTCGAATGATGATACATTGTCTATGTATATAGATAATGATGATTATCATGATGGAATTGTTTCACATCTTGGATTGCAATATGATAACGGTGATATAAAGCAATGTTATAGTCAGAAGTTGCGTTTAATTGAGCCAGATACGGAAGAATTAGTTGTTCCCGATGTGGAATATTCAACCGTCATTAATTTACCAACCTCTGACTTCCAAAAAATAATTCGCGATATGAATGGTATTTCAGATAGAATTGAGATTAAGTCCGTTGGAAGTGATTTGATATTCTCTTGTGAGGGGAATTTCGCAAGTTCACGTATATTCCGTTCTGAGTCGGATGGATATATGGAATTTATTAATAAACCTGATGCATCTGTGATTATACAAGGAGAATTTTCATTAAAAAGTTTGTCTCATTTTATCAAATGCACCCCATTATGTAGTCATTTGGAGATGTATCTTGGTAATGATTTACCTCTCATTGTAAAATACGATGTTGCTTCTCTTGGAGAAATCAAATTGTGTTTGGCTCCTTTACCACCAAGCTAAATATTAAAATAAATTTACATATTTGTTATGGCCAAATATGTAAAATGTTTACGATAGAATATATACATGTAATAATTGGTCAATGATGCGCGCATATGGTACAGTTTCGTATGGACGTCGAGGAAAAATGCGGTCATTTATCCAAAAATACATAGAATTCCATTCATGAGTTGTTTGTAAAAATTCAATAGTATATTCGTAATGTCGATTTCCCAATTTCGAATCCATTTCAATACAACCAATTAAACATGTATCCAAATATGATTGTAATATGGGCGTAAATAAAGTAGGTGACTCTTTACATTCTACATCGATACCATAATAATATACTGTTGAGTCAGAAGGTAATTTTTTATTACAAATAGATTGTATATTTGCATGAGGTATAATTTTTCGTTCATAATTTGATTCTCGTTCGTCCAATAACGTCAAACATTCGGGTGTAATTTTGATAAGAGCTCCATTAACATTATGTCCTTTTTCTTCTGTGCACGCCAATGTCGTCCACGGTTTTGAAATAAGATTATTCTGATTTACTGGTAAATACCATCCACGTCTCATATTTTTAACCCGTACTGCGAAATCAAGGTCGTCTATAGCCATTATAGTAAGAGTATTACGAATCGAATTTATATTTTGTAACGAACCATATCCAAAAATATATATGTTTGATGAGTTCATTGCCTATTATATATTTATAATAGGTAATGATGAATACAGATATAACTTTGCTAAACTTAAAACTCGGGTGCATGCTTTTTAAATAAGCAACCTTGTTTTGACAAGTTTGCAATCGGAGTTAAAATACTTGGGTCTTGTAAAGAATAATCTTTCAACCACACTTTTACAATACAGAAACTTTTTTTAGGTGATATAGTAATTCCATTCAAATATTCACTATTTTCCTTGTCTATACACAAAGATTCGCCACATAGCGCGTAAAAAAGGGTTTTCCATACTTCGTGGACTTGTTTGTTAATTACTTTAAACGAAAAACAACCACCATTGCGATTCCTCACGTCCTCCCACATAGGAGTAATACCACTCCGCATTACAAATAACATACAATGTTTAACAATTTTCTCAGATAAACTTTCGTTTATAGCGATTAATTGTTCAATCGTTTGAATGTCCTTTGCGATACATTTGTAACTAGAAACTTCCCAATTTTTGTCGTGTGGTAAATGGTAATATAGATCCCATTTACCATTCAAAACGCTATTGTTTGGGATACACGAATTATCTAACGACATTCCCTTACAATAATAATATATAAATCTTTAAGCCATTTGTTTCTATTTATGTGTCGAGACACTCCTCATCGTTTTGTGTTTGTTGTTCATCACCTGAACTACCATCTTCAATAGCCTCCTTACATACATCAACAGAATCAATAGACTTGTCTTCATCACCTGAACTACTATCTTCAATAGCATCCTTACATACGTTAATGGAATCGATAGACTTGTCTTCATCACCTGAACTACCATCTTCAATAGCCTCCTTACATACATCAACAGAATCAATAGACTTGTCTTCATCACCTGAACTACCATCTTCAATAGCCTCCTTACATACATCAACAGAATCAATAGACTTGTCTTCATCACCTGAACTACTATCTCCAATAGGCTCCTTACATACGTTAATGGAATCGATAGACTTGTCTTCATCACCTGAACTACTATCTTCAATAGCATCCTTACATACGTTAATGGAATCGATAGACTTGTCTTCATCACTTGAACTACTATCTCCAATAGGCTCCTTACGTTCGTTAACAGAATCGTCCAAACTGATTATTTTGAATTCGTCTACCAAAATTTTCATATAATTATTTTTAGTCATTGTATACATTGTAACATTAGAATCTATAATATCTATTGTATACCGGTCGTCAAATGCAAAAGGTTTTTCTTGATATTCCAAACTCCTTCGAACAAACGCTTTTGAAAAGAGGATATTATTCACACAATACATTTCATTGGGTAGAAATAATAGGTCAATATCTTCGGTCATATCGGGGTGTTTGTATACAATTGATATGGGTACACAATTCGATTTTTCGATAGGGGTCGCAATATCAAGTTTAATGTCGTGTCCCGCGCACTTACGAATACAATATAAATTGTTATGTTTAAGAAATACACATGTATCATTATATTGGTCTGATTCATTTAAGACAGATAAATACGAAGTTTGATACTTACTTACGCATTCTGTTTCAGTCATAGTATCAGATAGATTATCATATATTTCTGAGTAAGAATTGCCTGTATTACTTACTCTACATACATGAATCCAATTATTTATTTTTGGTTCAATCTTCTTATTACTAGTTAAATCCTCAATCCATTCTTTTATAGAAACACATTTGTCTACACCTTGTTTGATATAATCATTTGAATTATATAATAATATTCCTCCTCGTTCAGCATAAACACATATTTTACTGAATGTCCATAACAAGTTCATTCCGATTGCTTTACCTTGTTCACTATTAGCAGCGTCCATAATTGTAATATAAAGATAATTATATAGTTTAACACTCATATTAAAAACAGTTCGAGCCCCATATATAGCATATGGCTCAAAATACTTATCATCATTCGTTTTTTCAGACATTATAAAAATAATATAAATAAATATTTAAGTCGATTACAACGAGATTATATTTTTGTAATTATTGAGATATAATTAGTAATATATATAGAATAAATGTTATCGTTTGTATCAAACCTGTTTTCATTTACGCATCCGAAGAAGGTATGTATGACCTATATGCGACATTTTTGGTTTTCAATGTCTTTGTGTCGTCGTTTTGCGGTTGGTAGTATACAAGCGTTTATTCACGCCGTGTTACCCGATTACTATATTACTTCATCCAGTGATTTAATCGCTGAAATTAAAAACGACATGTCCAAAATTGGTTGTCGTGACGAATTAGATATTATTCCCGAAGAATCGAAAGTATCCTAAGTATGTAAAACATTCAAACATTTTACATATTTATATTGTTGGTTTTAAATATCCAAAGATATTGTATTTTTATCGGAACGTTGCTTTCTACGATTTGTGCGAGTAGGCAATGTTGTATTTTGTCCATCTCTAAGTGATGATGCACTTACCATAGATGTATTTTCATCATTACGATTCTCCCCCAAATTTACTTCTCGCGTTTTTAAACCAGAAAGTAGATTATCTAAGTCAACGCTTTGGGGTCCACGCATTTCTGGTCTTGCTGCAGATTGTGTTTGCTCAGTGGATACATTCTCATATTGGTTATTTACATTCACACCTTCTTCGCGAAACATAGTTCCTCTACCCATAGAAATATCTGGTCGATTGCTAGGTGCGGTTGTATATTGCATTCCTGGCCTACTTGGTGGTGCTTGTGATTGTGTTTCCATAGGAGGAGGGGGGACTCCATGAGAAGTGTTTACTTGTTCATCAGGGTGTAAAACACTGTTTACAAAATCAAACCCTGGGCTCTGTTGACCCATTGTTTGTGCAGTCGCAGTGGAAAACATTTTCATCAACTCGGGACTCTGTTTAATGACGTCATTGAATCCAGGTGTAGCGGTGGAAAGTGCTTTATTTGTTATATTCAAGACAGCACCACTGAAGCCAACACGTAATAATAATGATACTTCTGGCGACATCTTACCACCTTTATACTTATCATGGAGCTCCGCAAAAATGTCTTCGTAACTATCAATATCCTCATTGATTTGCTCGCCCCATCCATCTAGATTTAATCCGAATGGGTCAAATACTGCGTTACCATATTCGAGTGAATTAATCAACGTTGTAAACCACCACCCCTGTAACTTAACACTATCCTTTTTTCGCTTGTCTTCCATCGCAGTTTCATATTCATCTTCGACTTCATCGTAATCAGAGTCTAGATTGAAATTAGAAGTATGTTTAATAAATCCTTTTTCATACCACTCCTCTAATTTTTTAATCATAGCACGTTTTTTACGACGCTTTTCGCGGTCGGTCATACGTGGTGCACTTGTATTGGGAACATCATTCATTTTACCATATCCGTCCCATGTGCTTGTAGAACCGATGCCGTCCATCGTAGCAGAGCCAATCTTAGAATCGGTTTCAAGAGGAGCATTTGTGGGTGTATTACTAGCACCGCCAAATTTAAATATATCAGCAAATCCTCCGCCACTATTTGATGTGGATTCGTTTGATTTATTGGATAATTCGTTTAATTCGCTTTCCAATGCATCTAAATCTTTTACATCAACATTTGTGCTTCGGGACCCGGAACGTTCTTTATCATTCATTAATAATTCTATACCAGGTCCGAAATTTACAGAAGGACCAGAATCGGAAGACCTTACTTGTTCATGGTCGTGTAATTGAAAAGACACAGGCTCGAGTTCACTTAATCCAATATCAATGACTTCCATAAAATCAACTTATGATAAAGACACACTATTTATATTTAAGTTGTCCGCATAAGTAATTAGTTTTCGATGTTTTAAATACCAGATTCCTTGTAAAAATGCATCCGCTAAATCATCCTTTTTGGGTGTATGTAAAATATCTCCCCAGTTTCCTAAATGTTGATTGGAAGATAGAAATTTTTCGCAAAATTCGATACTGTCTTTTTTATGTTGTTTGTAGGTATCTCGTTCAGAAGAAATTACTAAATGTTTTAATTTGTTCGCAGAAGATACAAATTCCACTTGTGGTAAAGATGGTTGCATAATATAATATTGCGCCAACATTCCTTGAATTGTTTTCATCCGTGAAGCGATTGTAGATATTTGATTTTCCATTATTACATGTGTAATGTTATGAACATTGCGTAAATTATCCAAACACGTTTTCATATTTCGACCAATCGTAATTAAATCGACTTCACCTGCTGTCTTTTTCTTTCTAAAGACTATCGGATTTATACCAACAATATCCAGATGTTCCAAGATAGCATCACAATAACCCTTTTTGGTTGAAAATGTAGGCGTATCCTTCCACACTTTGTATGTATTCCCACAATCAATCAACTCGTCTTTCTTCATTTTTTTTATGGTCGCTGGAGAATTCGATTTATTTCTCAATCTCCAGTTGTTCAACTTCATATCTTTTTTCATGTGTGTTTCGCAATAATATTGTCCGTCCTTCACATATTTTGCCTTACTGTTACAATTACTATCTGCGTTTTTCTTGGCGAGTTTGCAAGTGCATTTTTGAGGTAATTCACATTCGTCCATTAAATTTAAAACGCCCCAGTCTTGGACTTTGACTGTGTCGCCATCAACAATAAAAATACAAAAAGCCATATTTTTAATTCCAATATCAAAGCTGATTAATTTCATGCGTAATAATAATAATTGATAAACAACAATTTCTAAATGGGTGTTTATGGAAGAAATAAATCTTACTATTTTGCAAATAACGTTTCTTCAATCGATTTCCATAATACACTAAACATCAGACCTTGCATACCATTCGACAACAACTTTGTTTTTAACCCTCGTCCAAATAAACCATGAATACCCTCTTGTTTTGCAATCTGTTGAATTGTTTCGTAATAACTAATTGTATTTGCATTCGATTGTCTATAAACTTTTACAACACGTATTGAATTGGATAATGTATCGCTAACACATGTTGAGGAAAATCCAATTATAGCATTGCGCCCAATATTTTCTAAAGGTGTTTCTCTTTTTGGTATATATGATTGTAATGCATTATATGTAGCAAACCAAGGATAATGTCCAACATAAGTAGCAGTAGCTGATGCTATACTTCCGTGAAAAAATATAGATGGACCAGATGCGCGATACTTGGACATAATAATTGAAATGCCTGGTTTACCGTGAACTTGTAATGATGTTTTTATAGTATCGATAGGCATCAATGTTATTCTAAATAATGCTGCTACTGCAGATGCACACATACTTTTAATCCATATAGGAGACTTTTCGGTATATTCAAAAGAATCCAATAATGCGATAGTTCCTGTATTAGATGCAGTATCGCCAAATCGTGATAATGGTCCTTGAATCATAGCAGGTCCCACTCCACGATAAAAACGTCGAATTCCACCATCTTTATATAATGTTTTAAATGCAGTTAATGTATTCGTGCCGTAACGATATTGATAATTTACAGTTGTTCGCATCCACATTAACGTCATAATATTTACACTCATAGCTATTGCACCAGATACACCACTTTGAACACTACGTTCAAGTATATTTGAAATCGATGGTTTAACCTCATTATTCTTTTCCATTTTATTCATATAACAATTATGAATATTTAGTTACCCCTTCACATGCTAATTTATCAGCTTCTCGGTTCCCAATTGAATGAATATCCATCAACCTGGTATGTGCTTTTATATGAATGAATTTGATGGTTGACGTTTGTGAATAGACCTCATATAATTCGCGAACTAAATCCTGGTTAGGAATATCGTCTTTCCATTGTTTTTTCGCACATTTTTCACCATATGTAGTGGCGCATCGTATTGAATATTCCGAATCGGTCACAATCGCAACACACTTGCCGTTTCGAACATCATTTTCAACGATTTGTATTGCTTTTATAATCGCAGTCAACTCTGCGGCATTATTTGTTTGTTTACCGGAAAGTCGCATTGATACATTACGTGAATCATTTGGGCTAAAATATATTCCGATGCCGGCAGACGCATGACTTGTACCATTTTTACTGCATGCACCATCTGTATATACATAATAATCTGGTTGAGAGTCATTGTTTATAGATGGTGTTGTATGTTCATCTATAAATTGGTTCGCGTCTTCTAGTGTAGTAAACTTTTTGAAGATAGCATTACTATATCCTTGGACAGATTGTTTACAGTCTGTCCAATTATCAAAAACCCCTTTTGTATTGCCCCTTGCTACTGCGTAATACATTTATTATACTATTAGTCATATTTTCACCATACAATTACACAATCAATTTTTTATACATCTCTCTAAGAGTTTTAATTTTGGAATCTAAATAATTGGAAGTTAAAAATAAGAATGCTGTTAATGAACCAACCTCTTGCAATTCCTTCAGTCGAATATGTTGAAATCCGCCAATTCCGTTAAATGGACTCGGTATATGTTTAATAGTTAAACGAGCAAAATAAGAAACAATAGCGAATATAGATATAATTAGAATCGCAATTAACAGATGTTTGACGAAATTAGAATAAGTATATACTATTTTTGTATTATCCTCTTCTAGATGACCAATGCGCTCTAGCACACCATCTATAATAACATTCAATAGAATTGCGACTATAAATTGAATCGCTACAACATACATAATATCCAATGATTTCACTAAGCGAAACGGTATCATTATATATATTACGTTTATTTTTTAGACATATAGGAGAATAATTGTTCCTGCGTTAATGTCTGAGGTTCATGTCTGTTAGACAATTCTTCGCGGCTTAAATATAACTTTTTCAAATCGCTTTGTTCGGTTTGGATAATACTGGGATCTTTATAACCTGCTCCTGTATTTGAGAGAACATTACCGCTGCCTCTTTCGTTTTGACGAAATCGGTCAAAATATCCACAATCATTACAAGACTCTTTAAAATTGGATTCAGCTATTTCTTTGGAATGTTCGACTAAATATTTTCTGTATTCCCAGTTGGATTTTACACCGCTCTGTTTTATTAAATTATCATTTAATATAGCCTCGGGTTGATGCGACGCGATTAACGAACGACCATCACCCATATTTGCGGGGAATGATGGATATACATTATTTGTCGCATATCCAAGAGTGGAAACGCGTGTTTCACACTGTCCACAAGAATATGCAGATGCTATGGGTTCGGGTTGAGGATATGAGAACATTATATATTATTCAACATATAATGTTTTCAAATAAATATTTTAAATCTATGCGATATCGCGGGATTCAATTAACTTGATTATTTGTGCTTTTTTCATTTTAGATGCATCTTCAATCCATCCCTTTTCTGTTATGTATGACCTTAAATCGCCTAAATTCATTTTTAGAAAATCGGGAACATTTTCTGATATATCCTGTGTTACATCAACCGGAACTTCGTCAGTTACTAATTCTGTATTTGCGGTTTCCTCATTTGCGATTTCATATTCTTCGCTCACCAAGTCAACACTTATATCATCTTCATCGACATCAGACACGATAATTTTTTCGTCATCACTATCTTCGTCATCACTATCTTCGTCATCACTATCATATTCAGACTCGCTATTATCTTCACCCTCCTCAATTTTCCCCCCTTCCATAATCACACTATCGACTGGTACATTGGGTCTAATTACCATATTGTGGGGAAACGGTGTAGATGGGCGGTTATTGTGTACAATGACCGATTTCACGTTAGATAATTCTTGTGCTAGATTGTTAATTATTTCAAACATAGTATCTAATTTACCTTCTGCGACACTTAGACGCTGTTTAAAGTGATATACCAACAATAAAATTAGAACAAAGGATATTCCTAAACTAATAAAGAATGATGTCTCCATAAAACCAAAAGCAGACATTTTATACTATTTGAACATATAAACAACGACAATTAAACGAACATGTGTTTCGTAATATTGTGTATATATATTATATAATTATGGATAATCTTTCTAATGATACAGATGTAAAGGAAATAAGTAATCCTATAGAGAAAAGTAGTCCTTCGAACACTTCTATGAAATTTTCCAAGAATATGATTATTGTTGTTCTCGCGTCTCTTCTATTTTTTTCGTTTTTAGGAGTAAATATTTTTCACAATATTGCGAACATAGTTTATGGATTTATTGCTCGAATATTGAGTGTTCTTGGTTTCTACACAGGTGCAGTAATTAATACAGCTGCGGATGTGGCGGGTGATACAGCAAAGGGCGGTGTTGATATTGCAGAAGGAACTATTCATTCTGTTGGTAATTTGTTGCAAAATGAGGATAATATTAATGGCGACACATCTATACAACAACAATGGAATCTATCCATGTTTAATTTAAATCCTGCTCCCAAGTCGGCACCCAAACCCGATGTTCCCATCCCCCAAGTTGTTCAAACGTCAAAGAAAGATTTAGACGAAGAATTAAATAATGGTTTGAAACAGAATACTAAATTCTCTCCTTCTACGTCTGCGTTGAGTGGTAAAAAATGGTGTCCAGTTGGATATTCTAATGGAAGTGGAAAGTGTATACAAATTGACGAGACGGACAAATGTATGTTTGGTAAAGTATTTGATACAGAGGAACTGTGCGAAGATGAGGTTGATTCGCCGCCATTTACAGGTTATGCTTCCCAAGAAAGGGAGATAAACTGGGGTAGACCTCCTCCGCCACCACCTCCTGGTGCACTAACGCCTCCGTATCAACCACAAATGTTTAATGATTTACCCGGACAATCGTGTATTCGAATGCCCAGTTGTTCAAATTTGAATACATCAACTCTTCCTATTATAAACAAGCCCGTTCATTACGCAAAACCTATGTATCAAAGCCCTTTCACACAGAACAATTCAATGAATACATCACAAACTCCCCCTTATAGACCTGAATCTAATTATTCTAGTCAATCTTTACCAATTAATTCAAATCAAAACACATCTAGTAATTCATCTGGTAATCCGTCAAACAACAATACATCTCCGGGTATAACCCCACCTTCCAATAATACTTCTAACTTTAATAATACTGCTAATTTTAATAATACTGCTAACTTTAATAATAACAACTATACGCCGTTAGCGAATTCACCGGGTTCTGCGTCATTGACTAATTCACCGGGTTCTGCATCATTGAGTAATTCACCGGGTTCTGCATCATTTTCACCCTCAACATCAAATTTAAATTCAGCCAAATTAACCACTTCGATAAATACATTATCAGAAAGCGTTGATGAATTATCTGATGTATTAACCTCTAAACATGGTTCTTCTTATTCTCCATCAGCACCTGTTGCTGCTCCTATTACTCCTGCTGCTACTCCTCCTGCTGCTCCTGTCGTCACTGCAGCTACTGTTGCTGCTGCTCCTGCTGCTCCTGTTGTTACTCCTACTGCTGCTCCTGTTGTTACTCCTGCTGCTCCTGTAGTTACTCCTTCTGCTGCTCCTGTAGTTACTCCTGCTGCTTCTGTTGCTCCAAATATCGTTCCGATTAATATGATGGGTGGTAACAAAGATGCATGTGGAAGAAGTAGCGGAACTCGTGATTACGGCATGCCTTGTGTCGCTGCTCTTGCTACTACCTGATCTACTCCTGTGCCTCAGGCTGAGGTGGAAGCACAGGCCCAGGCTCAAAGATGGAGGCCATTTTAATTTCTAGTTTGAACAATAATCATGTAGTATTTTTTGCCCTTCAGTAATAAGTCGATTACATGCTTTAAATGTGGGGTCTTCGGGATTCATAATTTCTCCAATAACCTCGTATCTTGGTTCCCCACCTATATTAGATGCAAAATGATTGATTTGATAAAAATATTTCGAATAATAAACCTTAGTCATCCAATCATCACAAAACCAGTTTTTTATTTCTTCGGGGAAATAAAATCCAAATATTTCCATATGCTTTCTCGAGACGAATGATTGCGTTTGAATAAATCTCTCACCACCTGGTTGGGAATCTTTCGAACCAAAATGCATACGTCTATAATCAAGTGGACCGGTTAATCCGATGTCTTGATGACGTTTTAATTCTTTAATAGAGTCAGTAACCCAGCCACTAGACCGAAATTCTATATCATCACCTGACTGAAAAAAATAATCACAGCCATCATTGTATGCTTGTTTAAATGCGCGATTCCACATATGTGTAACCCACCCTTTTTCAATACCATTTGCTGATATAAATTGAATGGTAGAATTATTCATAATTGATACATATTTCTCCAATTGTTCTTGGGTATTTGGCTGTGTTAATATTGGGTCATCATCATCAATCACTAAGTAAATCGTATATTTGAATTTATTACAGTATGTAGAAAAAAAAGAAGGGATAAATATGGAAAACAATGTGGTTTCCTCAAGTGTTTTCCATGGACGATTCCTGGTAGTGCTTGGAATTAATACTCCAATATGATTAGACATGTTATTGGTTTATATATATAGATATACATTTATATGGATATTTTTCATATGAATTTATTTTAAAATATTTTGTAATACAAATGATATATAGTAATATATATATTTATAACTATAATGGACAATCTCGACGATAAAATAGTAGACGTATCAGTTGAACTAGATTCAGATAGTGCAGAAATAATAGGAACTACAGAATCAATTACAATATCTACCGGAAAAACTGAAACCTCTGCATCATCGCAGCTAGATGAAATCATGAACAATGGTTTTGTAGCAAATGCGGTGGTTGTGAATAATCTGGAAGAAAAATCGGACGATGACGACGATTTGGATGATGAATATTTCAAACAATTTGAATGGATGGATGATGGTGCACGCAATATATTAGATGATCCCAATGATATTATTGTTGATATGCATTCAGTTCCCCAAGAAGAACGTTTAAATTTGTTTTTAGATTGTTGTAAATTGATAGAAAGTCAAAATTTAGCTATCATGAATGAAACTGAGTATGAAGATGAAGATGAAGAGGATTTAGAATCAGCACCATTATATATGTATTATGTTTCTCTTGAAAATGATAAAATGTTATTGCATGTCGATTTTAAAAAAGAGATTGATGTAGTATTAGCCAATTGCGCAAAATTATACGAGTTTGCTAGAGCAAACCCCCCAATAAAGGTCGTATATACGACTGAAGTAAAAGACTTATATGATGTAGACAAGGACGTAAAACTTTTTATGAACATGTTTGGTGTTGAAAATACACGCGGTGGTTCATATACGGATGTCGAATTACCCGATTTTTTAATGAAAACGATATTACATGAAAAAATGATTACGGATGTTCACTTTTATATAAATAGAAAGATTTAGGGGTTAAGTATTAATAAGGTTCTTATTATATCATAATAAGCTATATTATTCATATTATGATTATTAAATTATTTACCATGGTAAAAGATGAAATAGATATAGTAGAAGATTGGTTAAAATATCATGGAACTCTATTTGGCTATCAAAATTTATATGTTATTGATAATATGAGTGAAGACGGCACATTCGAAAAAATACAAGAGTATCAATCAAAAGGAGTATTTTTAATTCAAAAGGACGATTATAAGTTGAAAGGTGATTATATGAATGAATTAATTAATGACCCAACACGCGGTCAATATGATATTGCCTATCCCATTGATATTGACGAATTTATAGTATATTACGATAAAGAATCCAACAATGTATTACCATTTCGCACAACAAATTATTTCAATACTTTACCGGATTCAGAAACTGTATTTAAAACGAATTATATAAATTCACAAATTACTAATGGTAATAATACTGGTTATACACGCGCAACGATTGAAACTGAATTTGGTTTGTATCAAGATTATCACGATATGGCGAAAAGTTTTTTTAACAAACGCAATTGGACGGGAGAGCTTGACCACGGTAATCATTACAATACGCACGACTATTTTTTAACTGATTTATGTCTGGTTCATTATCACTGTCGCAACTTGGAACAAATGAAAAAGAAGGTGATAAATAATGTGAAAGGATTAGGGTATGATACAACAAATATAGTTCATTTACAAGAAAATACAGAGGGTATTGGTTATCATCATGTAAGACATATGATAGAGATATTAAAAGGCGATTTCACTATTAATACAAATAGTAAAAAGAACGGACAAAATATGGTGTCTTTAAAACCACTCGCTGACTTTATTGGTGGTTTATAGTAGATAATAATTTGATTACAACTTATTATCATAATTAACCGGTAGCTGTTTCTGATATATCAAATGGAATATATTTAATATCATTTGGGTTTACTGTCTTAAACGTCGCATTACCCAATGAATCTACAACCGGATTTCCCTCGGCGTCTACAATTGCTTGATACATAGTCATTAAACTATTAGAAATACTATTATCGGGTGATTCAATATTTGCAATTGCACCGTATTTAACATCAATTAGCGATGTAGCATCTTTGGGATAACTATTTGTGATATCACCTCCATTTATATTACTACGATAAGCTTCACCCGGTGGACGAGGCATATCAAGCGAATATTCAGAATATCCTATATTAATAGTGATTTTACATCTATACACATATTGTGTAACTGTTTGAAGATTAATGGGTGGTATGTAAATAGTTCCCAAATATTGCTCTAAATGTATGGGTCCAACACTAGAATTTTGAACATCTAATGTGAGATTCGCTGCAGATATAATTAAGTCCTTTGATATTAATGGTTGTTCATTATATAATGCATCTACCTCCGCTACCAACGAATCACTATAAAAAATGTCTAATTTCGCCTTTTGAATAAATAATTGTGCATAATTAATAGCAAAAGAAGATACTGTTCGAAAGGTAGCACTGTATGTGATTGAAACGGGAATAGTGAACCCAAACGCGAAAGAATTATTGTTGGGATTAAGAATAACAATATCGGTTATAATAGCACTTTTCCCATTCGCTGCATTAATATTTGCAATAGGATATATATCATATAAACGTTTATAGTTATCATATGGAATCTCATCGTAACTACTTGTATCCAACGGCTTGAAATTATATAGTGGAACATTTGGATTGTTAGATAGCAACATTGGTTTACCAGGTACGTCTGATGACGTGTTTGGTGTTAATTTATATATTGTAGGACATGCGCGCGCTGTATTTGTCGAACTCGCAAGATAAGCCCATTTTCTTTTCCCCGAATAGTTATTGGTCGTATTCTGATGTTTCAGAATCTCCGCTTTTCGGCGCATATCTAACTCTTTGGGGGTGTATATTAAACGTCCACTAGCATCAT
>Ga0255755_1002254_pt1 | contig 16079 bp, 16 predicted proteins | sample 011ome_18_FD_179955 | JGI IMG/M metagenome (GOLD analysis project Ga0255755, IMG submission 179955) | Coastal salt marsh microbial communities from the Groves Creek Marsh, Skidaway Island, Georgia - 011501BT metaG (version 2) | ecosystem: Environmental > Aquatic > Marine > Intertidal zone > Salt... | reverse complement strand
CATCGATTTCTTTCCCCGCGATTTCTTTTTCTTTATCTTTACGGAGTTTTAAAAGCTCTTGTACAAAACTTGTGTTAAATTTATCGCCATAATAATCAGCGCCGTCAATTTTTTCTGCTTCGCTGTATTCTCCATCAGCAAGTAATGCAGGACGGCCTTCATCATCTACACCATCTGCTTCCATTTCTTGCTTTTCTAGTGGTTCATGTTCACTACGCACTTTCAGCATACCGTCTCCTAATCCAATTATATTTTGTAGTTCAATACCGACTTGGTATGCACTTACTGGACGAGCAGTCGAAAATTCCATTACATAGATCTCATAACCACGTAACTGTGGGAAATCATATGGTGCGCTCTGTAGCATTAATTTTTTGGGTGCGCTCACACCACTTTCAATATCATATTTTTGTAAATGACGTTCAATTTTGTCTACCTGTTCATTAGACGGTTCTACAGCCATTTTGATTCGAAACTTATATGACTGTTTTGATTCTGTTAAATAATCTTTAAACGATTTCATAGCACTATTCTCCGTTACTATTATTTATCCGTTTCTTTCATTTTGGCCATGATTTCGGCTAACATACTACTACGATCGCCAATAAATCTACCTTCTACTTCTTCTGAAATATCATCTTTGTCTTTAATAGATGCATCTACCCTACGGGTATCTAAATCTAATTTTGCCTTACGCATTTGTAACTCAATCATTTTAAGTTTTTTATCCATTTTATGTTGTTTTGCTTGTAGTGCAGCAGTTAGCATCTTGCTGGCACTATCAAATATAGGAGCAGCATGTCTATCTTCTACATTTTTACCCAAGTCACACAAATCTTCAAATGTCGACATTGCTTTAGCTGCATAATCATCCATTTCTCTATCTAATTCTTCTAATCCATAAACTGCCGGCAAGGCTGTATCCACTCGTTCCGCAATATGCATATTTGATTTTGTAACTTCAATTTCATTTTTTATATCATCTATGGTTTTTTCAACAGGAACTTGTTCCTCACCTTGATATGTAATTTCATCTAATGGTGGAAGATTAAATTCTTCTTCAAGTTTTCTTGTCATTTTCTTTTTTTCCTTTTGGAATTTTGAGGTTTATTAAATATTTCATTTTCTGTAATTACTCTAAAACCAAGTCCTTGTGCAGAGCACCATGCTTTAGCACTTTCCCATTTTGCATGATTTATCACAGCCTGTGTTTTTTGTTGTATTGATTTTGCTTCACCTAATGTTTGTTTACTAGGTTTTATCTCAACCATTTCGGCATGTTTTTTTCCTTCTTTATCTACATATATTAGTAGTAAATCAGGAACATATGAAGTTTGTTTTCCTGTTAATGGATTTTTATATGGAATTCTGTGAGTTTCACTACCCCAACCCAATATAGCAGGATGATTATCGCACATACGAAATACTGCTAATTCCCAACCACTACGATATCTGGGTTGATGTTTACCTATATATTTTTTAGGATTAATTAATTCATATAATCCGTTTTGAAACTTTAATGCCATAATATTATTTATTCATTAAAGAAGAGAGTTAAGTTGATCCAATTCTGAAGCAAAGAAGGATTCTGTTTTATTACCAGATCTAATGTCGAATCCTTCATAATTAAAACTAATAGTATACTGTATAGGTTGGGAATCACTATAATTTAACGAGTCTGCTTGTATGCTTGTTATCATTAAATTATATATTGTAGTTACTGTAATATCATCACTACTTGATGTTCTAATAATTTTCATATTATTAATATAATATTTTTCATTAGATGTTGGCTTCATACCAGTTCCAGAAAATCCACTTTTCTGATTGAACGTACCATTAACAATATCATTTTTAAAAATATTTGGTGTATCAACAACCATTGTATTTCCATAATAGTATTGTGAGTATGATCTTAAAAAGTTTTCAATATAAGCATCTCGTGTATCATAAGCAACAAGTTGAATAGGAGAATAATCTATGCCTGTCTGAACTAATCGTTTTTTATTATACTGATTAAGTGTTGATACTCTAGAAGAATATGAAGGTTGATCAATACTTACTATCCTAGATAAAGGAAAACTCTTGTGAGTACCATTAGCATCCACAAGAGTCATAGTAACAGAGAATTGAAATTTAGATCTAGGCAACAATGACTGTGTACCAGTAGTTGTGACGCCATAAACGTCAGATGCTACATCACCTAGATACTTACCCATACCTAATTCCTATTAAACGGTTGCTGTTGAGCTGGCACCGTCAACAGTAACACCACTTAGTGCATCAGCGCCAGCGATTGTATTACTAGCATTGTCATAACGCAATGTTACAGTAACTTGGACTTGATCACTAGTTGAATAGTTTAAATCACCATAGGCAACAGTAGGAATAAAGCAACCCACCAATTCCCATTCGTCTAAAACTGTTTCTTCGCCAGCATTACCGCCGTCTAATGTTTCAATTTTGGTTTTAAATTTGTATCCGCCGCCTGACCTTGCAGAGCTTTGACTTGCATGGTTGACTTGCTTACTCATTTGAGAGCCAATTGCTTTAATAACCTCACTATCTACATCATCACGAAGAACAAGTGTAATATCTTCCCATGTATGTTTACCTGCAAGACGTATTTTTGAATTATAAACGTCAACTGTTAGATCATCATGTGTTAAACCAGGACGACCTACACTAATTACGTTTCTTGCTACCGCTTTACCATCAACATCACCTAGATTAGTGAATGTTACACGGAAGCGATATTGTAGTTTAGGCATAAGTGTTGAACCTGTTGAGCCATCAATAGGGACACCATAATCTGTAGTAACAGCCATTTTAATTCTCCTTTAAAAAGTTTCTACTATACTCTTATTTATACAATTTGAACAAAAAATGGCGATGCCTTTTTTGACACCGCCATTTTATGTTATGTATAGTTTTATTTTAGCCTAATTCACCTGTGTTAACAATACGAATTGGAATGTAAATAAATTCTGCTGCCTTAGTAGGCTCAACTGCAACATCAATGTAAAGTTCATTTGCATCAATTCTTGCTGGTGTATTGTTTGTTTCATCACAAACAACCGCAAAATCATACACACCACGTTGTGCTAGGATATTACCCATAAAGCCATCAAATGTACCTTTAGCATTTGAACGAGTAATTGTATCATTTGGCTCAAACAAGTAAGGTCTTCCAATAACTGCAAAACGCTCTCTCAAGTATGCTGTTAGACGTGCAACGTTTACACGATCTAGAGCACTTGCACCTGTATGTAGAGATTTCTGACCAAATACCACAATACCTTCTGCAGGGAATCTTGCGATTGGGTTTAGTTTCTTTTCATACATTGCATCTCTGCTACCCTGTGTTAGTGCTAGTGGAGTAAATTCACCTTCACTGTTAATGTAGCCTACGTTTGTTGCGTTCTGTACAACACCACGAGTTAAACCTGCTGGAGCAAACCACTGGAAGCTCACGTTATCATTATATGCATATGTGTATAATGCAATATGTGATGCAGGAGCAACTACACTCTTACCACTTACTGGGTCAGTTGCTAATGCACTTGGATAGTAAGCTGCAGCATAGGTGTTACGACCAACTAGTCCATCTTCGCCGTTTTCAATAGCATTAGTTCCATCAATCCAGTTTAGAATTTCTGTTTGATTTTTACGCATTGGGCTATCGACAATAATAAATGCTGTTTCATTACGGTCACTGTTTAGTGTAACCATTTCATCAAACATTTCTGGGTAACCAGGAGCAGCAATTAAGCGGAATTGAACAGTATCTTCACGAAGCTCTGTTGCACTTGCGCTTGCTTGCATTGCATTTACTACCACTTTACGTTGCGCCTTACGACCAAATGAACCAGCACCATTTGCTTGGTTACCTGCGAAGTTACGCCACTTCCATGCTGTACCTAGTGAACTGTCATATTTACGAACAGTGTTACCACTACGACACATGTTAATTGCTGTAATACCTGTTGGATATACTAGTGGATCTGGACCACTTGCAAGAACACCAGCAGATGCAACGTATGCACCACCCGTGTTTGCTAGGTCTGTGATATCACCAAATACAACACCAGCACTTGTGCTTTGATCTGTGTTGTCTTTTAGAATCCATGCTGTACCGTTATGTCTGTAAATTACAGGATAACCATCAGCATCTGTGTCAACCCAATAGTCACCATCTGCTAGGGCGCCACCTGCTGTGTCAGTTAGTGGAGCACTTGACCCGTATTGTACGTCACTGGCCTTCATCCATTTTTGAATACCACCATCTAAAGCACATTCATAAATGTCTAACTCGTTAACGTCTGAGTCATACCATAATGTTCCATTTGCTGGAGCACCGGTTGGTTGTGATGTACTTACTTCCATTACATAACCACCAGTTGCTACTGTAGCGTTAGTTGCAATGTCGTCCCATTGTTGTGCAGATGTATCATCCCAACGCTTAACTGTTATAGAACCAGTTGTTGCATCTACTGCTAACCAAATATCACCATCAACTAATGAGCGAGCAGAACCTGATGTTCCGTCTTGATTAACGTCTGTAGCAATACCAGTTGGATCTGTTGTTGAAGCATTAACATATGCTGGTGTCTTTTGAACAAAACCACCAGATGTTCCTGTATATAGTGCAACATCTAAACTGATGCCGCCGCCAGGGACTGTAGTTTTAATCCAAACATCACCAACTACACTACTGCCAGTTGCATTTGGATCACTGTAATGTGGTGCAAATGTGCTTGTGATCGGTGTCCATGAACCAGTTACGCCTTTGTAATACACTACCTGTGTATCAGAAACGCCGTTAACAATCTCAACAAGATAGTCACCGTTTACTACTGCTGTAGTAGCAGAACCTGCTGTTGAAACAATTTCTGCTGTTGGAGTTTTTGCTTCCCAACCGCTTGCAGTAAATTCGTAAATACCGAAATTTGTACCATTTGGATCAATCCAGTATGTTAGGTTTGCTGGATCTCCAGTTGGTTCTGAAGATTTAGGACGTAATTCTGTTAAATTAACATTGGCACGGACAATATATGCCGCTGAACTTTGACCTAAGAATGAATAAGCCGCAAGCAAACCATAATCGTTTGTTTCATCACCTTGTTGTACTGTGCCACTTACAATGCGGAAATCAATGTTACCGAAGTATTGTGTAAGCTCACGCTGTGATGTAACTAAAACCGGTTTGCCCGAATTGGCCGACTTTGTGTATTTTGCAATACCGTCAGTTTCTGTACCTGTTGGGTCTGTTTTATTTTCGCCTGTTGCAATAAACAACATTGGAACTGTGCCTGCACCCGCTGGGCCGTATACTGACTCGTCTGTTACTGAAACCTGTACGCCAGGTGAAACAAGATTTGCCATTTTGGAGTCTCCTTTTTAAAAAGTTTATAAACTTGTGTTCTAACATTATTTATAGGAGAATATAAAAAAAGGGGGTGATATGCGGTTAAGTGTGTACTTAATTAAGTTTTAATAAGACATCTTTTTTCAAATTGTCCAAAGATGAGGTATTATTTATCTCAAAATCAAATTTCCAGCCAGCCCAACTCCATTCACTTGGGTGTATTTCTGGAAAAATTACTTGCATTGTATTGTTTGTTTGACTATTAGTTCCACTTTTGTTAACATTGGATGCCGTTGCCCACCAGTCTGGTTTAGCATGTCTCCATACCACTACTGTTTTTCCACCTAATCTTTTAATAACATTGAGCTCATTATAAAAACGACAGTCACTAATTACAACATTTTTATCTGTCATTTCAATTTGACGTTCACATGCCGCTACCCAGATATCAGGATGGAAATTTCTTCTAAAAACGTCTGTGCCAATATGCTGTAGGGCATAACGTGGTGTAAAATCGGGTATGTCTAAACGATTTGCCCACCATGTATCTACTTGCTCTCTAAAGGCACGACTCTCAGTTGTGTTACCTTCTAGTAGAATTCTGTCCCAGCCAAATAACGCAGCACATGTATCTTTAAGTACACCAGCAAAACTAATGCGCTGATATCCTTGTTCAATTAAAAAACCTGCCGCTGTGTCTTTACCGTGTCCAATAAGACCACAAATTCCCACTACTTTTTTCATATTATTCCTTTATTGTATTACAAAATTACCAGATTCTAATTTAGAAACAACGCTATCAAATGCTTCACCCAGTATTTTAATTCTTAGATAGACACGCTCTCGTTTAACTGTTGGTACACCATGTACTGCCATTCCATTAAACAGTGTCGGATGTTTGTTACTATAATAATGAGTGTACTCTATATCATCATCAGTCCAACCATGTATTTTTTCGTAATTTACATTACGTTCTGGCTCATGTCCAGGCCTACTGTAGAACACAATAGGCTCGCCAGCATCTTCTGGTAAGATAGGAAACATTATTCCACACCACATGAAATGATCTGTATGTGGATGAAACCTAAATCCTGGATCGTAATGTAATAAATCAATTTCTCTAGGACCAGGATATTCTTTCCAGTTAAACATATCTACATATTTTTGTATTACTGGATAATCCAACAAATCTTTGCCTTCTGTTTTTTGAACAGCAACAGCATTCATACCTGGACGTCCTTTAAACTCTCGTTTAATAGGCGTAAGGTATTGCATATAATCAGCAAAGCCCATAGTGTTATGTTTATGTTGATTGTAAAATTCAAGTAATTCTTGACGATCGTATGTTATCTCATCAATCGTACAATGGTGTTTTCCTAGTATCATTTTAGCCTATAACAAAGCCAAGGCCAACACTGCCTTCGCTGTATAATGTTAGTTCTGTTTCTAGTTTGTCGATTTCGCCCATAGCATCTGTACGAAGTTGATCTGCGTTCATTGTTGTACCGCCTTGTGGGCCAGCAATCTGTGTAAACTTACCACGTGCTTCTGCTAACATTAGACGTACATGAGCAAACGCATAGTCTTTTAGCCAAGGACCTGCGTAGGTATCTGAGAGTAGATTCTCATCTGGTCGATTATTATAACAATGTAGTATTACTGTATCTTCTGCTTTAACTTTACGATGTAATACCAATTTGTGATCTTGAGGTCTCCAGGTGAACAATATTTCTGCGCCAAATAATCTACCCATTGTTTCTCTGTACTGGTGTACAAAGTCAAACTGAGTAAGTCCGCCTGCTCTGCCAGCCTGTAGTAGGTAAGTATTTAGATATGCAGCTTGAAACGGCTCAATATCATTACCAGTACCGCTACTAACGCCTGTTGTACGTCTGTAAATATCCTTTACTTCTATAACTTCAGGCGGTAGTGTGTACTCGTTTTGATCTTCTTGAAGTGTAACAAAGACGAAACTTTCCTCAACCGAATTTTCTGCTCGTTGACGATACTTTTGTACAGCCTTGTTTATTGCTAACTCATAATGTTCCGGATCGAGTTCAACATCAACCATACCGCCGCCTAAGCGGAGTTCCATTTCTTTGATTAAATCACTTCTAGCACTCATTATTGTTCTCCTGTGCTAGTATTTATTTAAAAACTGCCAGAAGAACTGTTTCCTCATTGAAGCGACCGTTAAGTTTTGTTTCAGTTGTTTTCAGGAACCCAAATTCTTTGATTGCTTTTGCTTTGGTTGTCTTTTTAACCTTAGGCAATACTTCATTTGGCTTACGCAACGTCTTTTGTACACTTTGCGCTTCGTCATAACGTTGTAGTGTAGTACCTTTTACAGTAAATCCATCAGCATCAGTTGCTACATACATGCCAAGTTTACGGTTTTTAGTATTAAACACCAACGCACACACAGCACCAATCAATGTCGCTGGTGCCACACTAGCAATACCATAATCAGTATCTGCTTGCTTTAGTTTAAGTTTAGCAACAATTTGATCTGCGCTCTTTTCTTTAACCTTGCGTGGCTTACGAGTTGCTTTCTGACTTGTAATAATTATATCACAAGCATCAATAATCTTTTTGTACAGTTCCAATGCCGCTTTCTTTTGAGCAGTGCTATAATGACTGTATCCTTCTTCAAGTTGTGAAATAAGATCTTGCTCTGTTTCACTGAGTTTTTTGCGTTGTGCTGGCGTAGGTAAATTGTTTACTTCATACAACTCGTCATAACACCCTTCGTAAAAACCTTTGATAATACGAGCATGATTGGCCTTGGCTTCAGCCGCTACCAATACACGATAAGCATCAAACTTTTTAACAACAGCAGGATCTTGAGTTGTAATAAACTCTTCAACAACCTCTTCCAAACCTTCACTCATGTTGATAGAAGTTTCGTGCATAATTTGTTGGATAGTAGGTTTGTATGCTTTTCCTTCTGCCAGTGCTTTGAGTTTTTCTTCTCGTTCTTTTTGTGCTACCAGCGGTTTACCACGTTTAATGGATTCATCAATTTCACGTTTGACAAATTCACTAACAGGGCGAAGTTCACCACTTGTGCCAGGAAGCGATGCCCAATACTCAGCCTGAGCTTCATGATAATCTGGCATGCCATCAAGTAGCAGTTTAGCATAGATGCCAGCAGTGGTACTAATTATAGTAGCTGCTTTGGCGCATTTGATATCTTTTGCGCTGTATCCTTCTTTTTTCATGTAAGTGTAAATAAACGCATGTAGATCAGATGCTTTAACTTCACTATAAATTTCATCTGTTGCTGCTCGACGCTTTTTATGATACTCAGCGCCACTTAGTTTGTCAGCATCTGTCCAATCAACAGTTGCTACTTTGCCTTTACGGCGGATTGCGGCACGAGCCTTTTGCTTGCGTGTTTTGCGAGGTACTGAAATAGCCATAAAATACTCCTGTTTAGATTTTCCTTACCACTATATAGCCATAATAGCATATTCTTACACTTTGTCAACCGATAAATACTAGAAACTTATGAGAGGATTCCCATGAATGTTATCGTTTTAACGCCTGACAGGGTTGGTAGCACCCTGTTACAGCGTTATATCACTGTTATTATGCAAGGGCATGATTACGGTAAGCCAGTAGTAAATCTACATGAATTAACCAATGGTCTAGAAACTTACTACAACGAAGAATTTAAAAGAACTATGGTGGGGAAGCCACACCCTAGAGATGAAAATGGTGTTGGTACTTGGAGTTATCATCAGAGTTTAGATGAAATTATAACCATGTTGGATACCACTGATCATTATAAAACTAGTCGTATGGCACTGTATCATATAGTTAATCGAAAAGACGCACCAGAAGATCAACAAAAGTTTTACAAGTATATCAATGATAATTTTTTCATTATTGCGGCGAAACGATTGAATCTATTTGAACATGCCCTAAGTTGGGTAATTAAAACTAATACAAAAAGATTCAATGCGTACAGTCATGCTGAAAAGTCTGGATTGTTTAACAAATTAGTTGCTAATGGCATTTATGTTGATGCTGAAATTTTTACAAATTATTTGAGTAGATATCTCAAGTATGAAAGATGGTTAGAAGATAACTTTAGAGTTGACAGTGTATTCAATTATGAAGAACACATACAAGACTTAGACGCTTATGTAAGTAGTCTAGACATTTACCCAACCAAAACAGATGTTACTTTTGAAGATGTGATGGGAATGGACTTTAAAACTTGGAATACTTGTCATTACTTAATCAGTGACGGAAGTAACATTAGCAATTCTATACCTCAACTACTTAGCTCAGAAAAAAATAAAATTTTACTGGAACCGCCAAAGCAAGTAGAGCAAAATGACGACATGGAAAGACATCGTGTGCTAGGACATCTGACAGATGTAAGTGAAAGAATACAACGAACAGATTTGTCACTACCTCACCAGGAGTTTTTAGCAGAAAATCTTGGGCAGTATCATGAAATCTGTTTAAAGATGTCCGATTTTAAAAACCGCAGACTAATGGTTAGCCCAATACCAATTAAACTAAACACCATGATGGAAAAAGCAAGTATGGTGAGAAACTTTAAAGAACTGTATGAGGCATTTCTCAAATGGTGTGTAGATGAAGATCAAGAACACAGAATCATAACACCAGATCAATTAGATGAAAGTGTGTACAACGAACTAGATTTTTGGTATAATAAAAAATGAATGTTCTAGTGCTTACTCCTGACAGAGTTGGATCAACTTTATTACAACGTTATATTAGTATAATTATGCAATCACATAATTATGACAAGCCTGTGGTAAATTTACACGAACTCACAAACGGATTAGAATTGTACTATAGCGAAAAGCATCAGCGTGAAATGGTGGGCAAACCTCCCACCAAGGATTCACAAGGTAATCGTTTATGGGGATATCACCAAAGTCTAGATGAAATTATTGACATACTAGATAGGACAGATCACTATAAAACTAGCAGACTGGCATTGTATCATTTACACAACAGAAATGATGGCCTAGAAAATCAGTTAAAATTTTATGACTACATTAACAACAATTTCTATCTAATAGCAGCCAAAAGAAAGAACTTATTTGAGTACGGACTGAGTTGGATAATTCAAACTGAAAGTAAAAAGTTAAATGTGTTTACACATGCTGAAAAAGGCATAGCGTTTAATAAGGTAATGGAAAAAGGTATTGATGTTGATCAAGAAATGCTAACACAATACTTGGATACCTATCTTGAATACGAAAAATGGATTTCAGACCATTTTAATATCAATATCAACTATTACTATGAGCGTGATAGCCAAAACTTAGACGAGTTTGTAAAGAAGTTAAACATTTATCCTAACAATGAACAAGCCCATACATTTGAACAAAGTATGGGAATGGATTTTAAACTTTGGAATTCGTGTCATTACTTGTTTAGTGATACAAGCGGAATTAGCAAAGAGTCAGTTAAACTATTAGGCAACAGTAATGAAATTAAGTTGCTAGAAGCACCAGCGCAGGTAGCACAAAACCAAAAAAAAGTTACTGGTTCCAAAACATCTGATTTAATGATACGAGCTGAAAGAACAGATTTATCAGTAAATCATCAGGAATTTTTAAAGCAACATTTAGATCAGTACAATACAGTATCTAAAAAGATGTGGGATATGAAACAGGACAGAACTCTTGTTAATCCTATACCAATTAAACTAAACACCATGATGGAAAAGGCAAGCATGATTAACAACTACCGAGAATGCTTTGAAACATATAATAAATGGTGTGAATCCAGGAATCAACAAGATAGAATCATTGATTTTGAGCAACTAAAAGACATGGTTTTGGACGAACTTAATTTTTGGTACAGCAACAATTAAATAAATACAGTATAAGGGAATGAAAGTATGCCAAGACTAAGTCTTTACAAACCGTACAAAGGAAATGATTATAACTTCATGGATAAAAATATTCGTGAGCAATTTCTTATTGGCGGGACCGCGGTACATGTACATAAGTATCTAGGGCCTAAACAACAGTTAAGCACTGAAGACCCTACTGAACCCAATTATGGAAGTGGATTAGAAGTAGACCTGGAAACAGGTGTTGACATTAATCCAGAAGGTTGGATTAACGAAACAAAAGTACAAGATTTGCTATTCATGGAAAACAGAGATCGCAAATACGATCCTGATATATATGAGCTACGTGGCGTATACAATGTAAGCGATAACGACTTTGATTTAAGCCAGTTTGGTTTATTCTTAACTAACGACACACTGTTTATTACCTTCCATATGAACGACTGTGTAGAGAAACTGGGCAGACGATTAATGCCTGGAGACGTACTAGAATTACCACATCTAAGAGATGACTTATTACTAAGCCATGAGAAAGATGCTGTAAATAAATTTTATGTTGTACAAGATGCTAGCCGCGGTAGTGAAGGATTTAGCCAAACTTGGTATCCTCATATCTGGCGTGTTAAAGTAGCACCACTTACAGATACACAAGAATACAGTGATATCCTTGGTACAGCGGACGATCCAAACAGTCTCAAGAATGATTTGAGTAACTATAAAACAGAACTTAACATTAGTAATGCTATTGTTAAAGCGGCAGAGATTGCCGATCCAGTTGGTTTGCCATTAACAGAACATTTGTTCGGTCAAGAGCCAACTGATAATGAATATGAACACGGTGAAACACTACAACAAGGTGATCAGTTTCCTACTGATCCTAACGATGGTGATTATTTTGTAAGAACAGACTTTAAGCCAAATCGTTTATTTGTATTCCGTGGTAGTAGATGGCACCGCTTGTATGATAACATCACTGAACAAACTTGGAGTGATAGAACATATAATGCTAGTTCGTTTATCAACAACGACGCTACAACAGTTGTTGATAATCAAGAATTTCCAGAGCGCCAACCACTTAGCCAAGTTATTAAACCCAAGAGTGATTTTGAATAATGACACAACAGTATTTTTACGACAAACAGATTCGCAGATACATTCAACAGTTTATTAGGCTGTTTAGTGGATTCAGTGTACAAATGGGTTTGGATGATAATAAGTTACCGATTTATCAACAAGTACCAGTTCGTTATGGTGATATTAATCGCATGGCAGCACATATAACCCGTGAAAATTCAGAGAACGTTGTAAACAGTGTTCCGTTTATTGCCTGTAGTGTTACTGGATTAGAAATGGCGTCTGATAGAAGAACTTATCAGGATCATGTTGATAAAGTTCAAGTATTTGAAAAGAAATTAGATCAGTCTACAGGACAATATGTGAATGAGAGTGGTAACAAATATACTATTGAACGACATGCGCCTGTTCCATATAAAATGATAATGAATACTGACATCTGGACAAGTAACACAGATCAAAAACTACAGTTATTGGAACAAATATTGGTGTTGTTTAATCCAACACTTAACATCAGAACAAGTGATAATCCTTTTGATTGGAGTGCACTAAGTTATGTGGAAATGACTACAATGAACTGGAGTAGCAGAACAGTGGGTAGCACTATAGATGACATTATTGATGTTAGTACACTTACATTTGAACTACCAGTGCTTATTAATCCACCAGCAAAAATTAAACAACAAAAACTTATCTATAATTTAATCAGTGAACTATACAGTTTAGACGGCGAAGATTTAGATAACTTCCGTAACAATGAAAGTTTTGACACTACCTCTTTGAAGTATACAGTTGTAACTTTTGAAGACAGGCAAGTTAGATTTGAAAACGGCAAAGCATACTTGCTTAATAAAAACGGCCAGCCAACAGATGCGTCTGGCGCTACACTAACCTGGGAAGATGATCTACGTCCGTTTGGTGAACTTAGAGATGGCATCAGTCAAATAAGACTACGAAAAGGAGATAATCCTGGAGATCCATCTAACGATGTTATTGGTAAACTTGAAACAGACCCAAGTAATAGTAATGCATTAATTGTTACTATTGATAACAGTACATTACCAAACAATACACTAAACGCTGTTGACGCTATTCTTAATCCACAAGCAAACTATCCAGGTGATGGTATTGTTCCTGCTCCTGTAATCGGACATCGTTACTTGTTAACACAAGACTTACCATTAGCAAACTATGGTGGACTAATAGCAAACGAAAATGATATTATTGAATATAACGGCAGTGCCTGGGTTGTTAGTTTTGATAGCAAAAATACTAGTGCTAGACATTATATACAAAATATTGCCAGCAGTGATCAACTTACCTGGGACGGCACTGAATGGACAAACAGTCACGAAGGTATATACAAGCCAGCATTCTGGCGCCTTTACATGTAAGGATTATCAATGATTAAGGTAGACGGTCATGATTGTATTCATGAACTGCTTAACAATAAATCTGACAGCGCACTAGATACTATTAGAGTACTCCGTGCTAGATTAAAGCATACTGATAGCGTGTGTGTAGAAATTACTTTTATGAATTTAGAAGTAGTTAAAAATGGACTGCTTGACGAATTGTATGCTGATTATCCAAATATCAAATACGCATTACTATACCGTACTCCCAAAGAATATCTGGATCCAAACTACGGATTAAATAGTGGTATACTAAGTTTTAATGAGTGGAAAGAAAATTTAGATCATCCTATAAAAACACAATTTGTTAATTTATCAAACATAATGGAAGCCAAAACTATGACAAGAGACACTTGGCGGGCGGCTTATGATCATATTGCTAACTTATTTTGGCCTATTAACAACAATATGCCACTATACTTTGAGTACAACGAACATGAGCCAAATATCTATCATAGATTTTATCAGGTACTAAAAAAGTATAATCCTAACTTTACAGTCGAGGAATACCATGATCGCATCAGTAAGAATCTAAAAGAGTATCCACAAATAATTGAAACTGTCAAAAACGAAATTAACAGTTGGGATTTTACAGATGATTGAAGCAAGTGGTTGTTTATTTTTAAGTAGTGATACTGGTAGAGTTATGCTACAACAACGAAGTGGAGATACCAGTCATCCTCGCACCTGGGGATTTTTTGGTGGTAAGAGTGAGGGTAAGGAACGCCCTATTGATACTCTATTAAGAGAATTAGAAGAAGAAATTGGAATGGTGCCTGATATACAAAAAGTATATCCGCTAAACAAATTTACCAGCCCTGATAAACAATTTGTATATAATACGTTTGTTGTAGAAGTAGTACAAGAATTTATACCGCAACTAAACAATGAAAGTGATGGATTTTGCTGGGTTAAGATAGGTAATTGGCCGCGTCCATTACATAACGGAGCAAAGGCTCAGTTATTCAACAGACAAATTATTAAAAAAATTCGTACAATCTATAGTAATCTTAACCAGCAGTAATACGCTTCTTCATACTAGCAACAAACTGTTCACGCAACCATTCAAAATCATTGATCTTGTTTAATGCTTCAACATTGTCTTTGTTTGCTTCGCCGTATTCTCTACCTTCCAATGCGCCTTTGATACAGTAGCGTCCAAAGCGAGCACCATTATCTACAGTACACCAGGCTTCTAATCGTTCAGCGGTCTCTTTCACAGGAGCATTTGGATTAATCTGACTTGCTAGTTTAACACATTCACGGAATGCTGCTCTCCATGTTCTGTATGGATCTTTGTTAAAGTTGGTAATGTTACTTACGTCACTAACTGGTTGATAGAACGAACTACCAGTACTAAAGTCAGGAAGTTCATGTCCCATTTCTTCTAGTTGTTTTTTAGGGAATAGTTTTACAGCACCATAACCGTATTCCAATCCATTGATTGGGTTTCTGGCAGTCCACACATAAGTCGTGTTATGTCTACTTGATAATGGCGGGATAAAATCAAAGTTAAATCTTTCCATAATTTGAGCATCAGCATCAACTATATAAACCATTTCAGTAGTTGCTCTTTTACCAACTTCCCTATGAGCATTGCCAATACCTTCAATATTTTTTACATGTTTGGCATCAGGAAAACGTTCTTTTAGGCTAGTAAAGTTTCTATCTGCTTCTGCTTCATGGAAACTAATCATAAAGATTTCAAAATCAGCATCGTGGTAAGTAGCATGGATACTATTTTTTAAACTACCATGAGCAAATCCGCCTGTGGGTACAAGTCTCAAATCTCCCCAACGCACACTACGTCTGCTTCTTTTACCAATACGTGGAAACTCATGTACAAAACTACGTCCTTCAGCACTTGGTTTATAATGCCAGGGAAAATCTTCTCTAACAACATTGCCCTTTTCCAGTACCCAAACCATATCTGATTGAGTGTTATATTGTCTAGCGACGTCTAAATAGTCGTCAAATAAAGGTAATGCTTGATCGATTTCATGTACTGGATAACTCTGGAATATATGCTTTTTCAATCTATCCCATGGAGTAATTACATTCTGTTCTTTAAACTCAAATAATTCTGATTTCAAATCTTTAAAATTAATCATTACAATCGCCTTTTATAGTATATGATTTTGTACCGATATGAGCAATGTTTTTACTCAAATCATTTTCTAGCCAGACATCGTATCCTGCTTCTTTTGCTTTTGTACAAAAGTATATATCTTCTCCCATGAGACTATCATTAACTTCGTCCCAAGAGATTCTAAAATGTGGTGCTGGTATGTTTTCGTAAACTTCTCGTTTTACTAACATACACCCCATACCAACTGCCCAAATCTTTTGTATTCCTGTTCCATCATATACTCTG
>Ga0255755_1002232_pt1 | contig 16168 bp, 19 predicted proteins | sample 011ome_18_FD_179955 | JGI IMG/M metagenome (GOLD analysis project Ga0255755, IMG submission 179955) | Coastal salt marsh microbial communities from the Groves Creek Marsh, Skidaway Island, Georgia - 011501BT metaG (version 2) | ecosystem: Environmental > Aquatic > Marine > Intertidal zone > Salt... | reverse complement strand
GCACTAGTCAATTTGCTAGGCCCAGCTAAAAGAGTTCATGGTATTTCTACTAAGGTTTTTGAAAAAAGAGTAATTGGTATTGGGCCCAAAAAAGATCAAGAATTTACTGTCGAATGTCCGACAAGTTACTTAGTAAATTTAGAGTTTCATAACCAAGCATTAATACAGATTACATTATCTTTTGATGTAGTAGCTCACCAAAGAAATCATATTGAGCTTTACGGAGATAAAGGATCAATGATTGTACCCGACCCAAATATGTTTGGAGGATCTGTTAAGACATGTGTGGATGATAGTGGTCTATGGGAAGAACATAAAACAGACGAACTTCCTCTTGGTAAAATAAATATTACCTCTCATAGTGGTAGAGCGAACGAGTCTCCAACAAATGCAAACTATCGAGGTGTGGGTTTAGCTGAGATGGCTTATTGTATTGAGCATGGATTAAAACATCGCTGTAGTGGGGAGTTGTCTCTACATGTATTAGATATCATTAAATCTACGATGAAAGCTGCTGACACACAAACCCCTCAAGATATAAATACTACTTGTCAAAAAGCTGACTTTTTTACTTTAGAAGAAATTCAAAAAATTCTTAAATAGTAGTATTGCCAATTCATATGAGGTAAATTTTTTTGATGAAATTCGATACATCAAAAAAAGTTTTAGTTATTGGTCGTGCAGGAATGGATATCTATCCCGAACCCCCGGGAACTAAAATTGATGATGTTCAAAATTTTTCAACACATCTTGGTGGGTCGGCAGCCAATACTTGTGCGGCATTATCTAAATTAAATGTAGCTTCAGATTTAGTTACCTGCGTTTCTGACGACGCTATTGGTAATTATATTTTTAAAAAGCTTGATGATTTTAACATTGGAAATAAATTTTGTAGGAGGATTGATAAAAAATTCCAAACACAGATGGCTGTGGTGGAAACTATTTTAGAAAATAATCAATCTATTCTTTATCGAAATAACTCCTGCGATCTTCAATTGAATCAAAGTGATATAGAAATGATTAAATTTGAAGATTACTCATCAGTATTTATATCAGGAGTAACTCTCTCCTCTAATCCTTCAAGAGATGCAGTATTTATGGCAGTTAAAAAAGCAGCCGCCCTAAAATTACCATTGATTATTGATTTAGATTATCGACCTTACAATTGGGAGTCTGATGAAAAAAAATCTGAAGTTTATAAAAAAATAATGAATGAGATGGATATTATAATTGGCAATGACTTAGAGTTTAATATTGCTGATAATTCAAGCGATGGTTTAAAACTAGCTCAAACCTTGATACAAAAAAAACCCTCTATTATCATTTATAAAATGGGAGAAAAGGGATCAAAAGTTTATACTAAAGACGGTGAACAAGATTTTGGGATATATAATGTTCAAGCAATCAAGCCGACAGGAGCGGGTGATGCTTTTAATGGTGGTTTTGTCAGCTCTTTGTATCAAGGCTTTTCATTAGAGGATGCGGTTAAACGTGGTTCTGCTAATGCTGCTATTGTAGTTACAAAAGTAGGATGTTCTTCTGCCATGCCAAACATAGAAGAGTTAAATCAATTTATTATAAATAAGGAGGATATATAAATGCACATACCGTATTCAGATAACAAAAATAAAGCTTTATTTGAGGAAAATAATAAGACAGTACCTTTAGTATATTTCAATATTATCAGATTAAATAAGGGCGAAAGCTATAGCTATCAACTTCCAAAGCATGAGAGTAGCGTGGTTCCTGCTACTGGAATGATTGAGCTCTCTGTAGATGGCAAAGTTCTAGGCCAAATAGGAACTAGAAAATCAGATGTATGGGATGGTGAGCCAGAGGGAAGTTATATTCCTACAAACTCAGAGTGCACTATTAAATGCCTTTCTGACAATGCAGAGTGTTTTATAGCGGGAGGTATTTATGAAAAAAAACTTGAACCCTTTTTAGTTCAAAAAAATGAAATCGATGTTGTTCAGTATGGTTCTGATGATACTAAAACTCATAGAAAAATTAAGCATATCCTCGGTGCCAAGCAACACGAAAAGGTAGGCAGACTGCTTGTTAACGAATTATACACCGTCGGTGCTGGAGGATGGTCTGGCTTCCCACCCCACAAACATGATACAGACAATCTACCAGACGAGACTCGTCACGATGAAGTTTATAATTATCGTTTTAAGCCTGGCCATGGTTTTGGCGTTCAGGTTATGCAGTATGAAGATGATAAAGAGGGGTTTGGTTATCAATTATTTGATGGTTCCACTATCGCAATAAATAAAGGCTATCACCCGTGTGTTGTTGCTCCTGGATATGAAATGTATTATTTCACTATTTTAGTTGGATTAAGCCAAAGATCTTTAGTTCAATATTTTCAAAAAACTCATGCTTATCAGATTGAAACCATACCAGGTATTAAAGATATGATTGCAAAGTATAAGTAAGAATGACAGTAGCCACTCTTAGCGAAGTTTTAAAAAATGCCCAACAGAACAAATATGCTGTAGCGGGATTAGTCGTTTTGGGGTGGGAGGATGCTCGTTGCTATGCTGAAGCAGCTGAGGAATTAAGCCTTCCTGTAATACTCCAGGCCGGTCCAGGTTGTCGAGCTAATACCCCAGTTCAAATTTTAGGAAAAATGTTTCGACATTTAGCAGAACAATCTCGCTACCCTATTGTATGTCATCTGGATCATGGATATACAAAAGAGGAATGTATTAAGGGAGTTGAGAGTGGTTTTACTTCTGTAATGTATGATGGTTCGAAGCTTTCCTTATCAGAAAATATTGAAAATACTTATGAAATTTCAGATTATGCTCATAAACATAATGTTTCAGTAGAAGGTGAAATTGGTTTTGTAGGATACAAAGATGGTGCGCAGTCTCAAAGCACAGATCCGCAACAAGCAAAACAATTTGCTGAATTATCAGGATGTGATGCTATGGCTATAAGTGCGGGGAATGTGCATTTACAAACCTCTACATCTTCTTCAATTGATATGAAAGTTATTGAAGAAATTCAATCAATTACCTCTGTACCTTTAGTACTTCATGGAAGTAGCGGTATTGACTATGAACTTAGAAGAAAAATCGCCACGACAACAAATGTGTGCAAATTCAATATAGGAACAGAATTAAGAAAAAAATTTGGAGATACTCTTCGTGAACAACTACCAAAACATCCAGAATTATACGATAGGATTCAATTGATCAATTTAACTATGGATAGTTTAAAAAAATCTACAAAATCAGTTATTGAAAATATTACACAAATTTAGTTTATGATCAGATCTTACAAGATTGAAAATCAATATTTAAGAATAAAGACTTTAAATATCGGTGCCTCATTATTTGAAGTTTTTGATAAGAAAAAAAAAATTAATTTAATTTTAAACTTAGGTTCTCAAAAAAAATATGTACGAAATAAGGCATATCTTGGCTCCACTTGCGGACGTTTTGCTAATCGAATTAAGAATGCTTCATTTGTATTAAATAAAAAAAGATATCATTTATCTAAAAATGAGGGCACAAACATATTACATGGAGGTAAAAATAATTTTAGTAACAAAATTTGGAATTTAATTCATCATAAAAAACACTCTGTTAAATATCATTATTTTTCAAAACATCTTGAAGAAGGTTTTCCAGGAAATCTAAATTGTTTTTGTGAGTATTCACTAAAAGATCGAGAGATTTATATTACGATGCAAGCAAAAACTGATTTACCCACACATGTAAATCTAATTAACCATGCTTATTGGAATTTAAACAAAAATAAAGATTTAATTAATAATCATCATGTATTTATAAATGCTGATCAATACTTAAAAAATAATCATGAAAACATACCTACTGGTAAAAAGATTAAAGTAGAAAACACAGCCTTTGACTTTAGAAAATGGAAAGTTTTAGGAAATCAAATTAATTTAAATAAAAAAGGTTTTGATGAAAATTTCATTTTAAATTCTGGTTTAAGTGCGCGCTTATATTCACCCCAGTCTGGTATTCTCTTAACCCTTCATTCTAATCAACCGGGGTTGCAATTTTATACTGGTCAGCACTTAAAATTTAAAAGTAATCAAAAAAAACTAGTTCCATTTCAAGGATTATGCTTGGAAACTCAAGCCTTCCCCAATTCTCCAAATAATAATAATTTTCCAAGTACTATTTTAAAACCTAACAATTTATATAAGCATAAAATGAAGATTAAAATTACTCATCAGTAATTATAAATATCTACTCAGTTTTTTCGCGTAACTTAATATTTAGATTATCAAATATGATTTGAGGAACGTTGAATGCAAAGTTATTTAGTAGTGAGAGAGAGCCTAACTGAAATTGATCTCCACTTAAATCAGGGTCTATAAACTTTGTTGCCTTAATTTCATCATTGAGATAATTCCAATCAAAAGTCGCATGTATACCTTTTTCTGGAATATCGTATAGCTTCATTAATAAGACTACATTATTATAAAAACTAAACCTCACTTCAAAATTAGGAGATGCTGGTAAATACGATCTTAAAACATACCCGTTATGTTGCACATCGGTTAAAGTTTTTTGCGCAACTTCAATTTTAGACTCACTAATTTCAGAAAACTTTGGTAAGGCATTTACATGTTTTAAAAAACCTTCCTTATTTACTAAATTAATCATTTGATTATTATTGTAAATTTGAACATTCTTAATTGTTGCAGATCCAATATTAATCAGGTCATTCGGTATCCAATAAAATGGCGATGTATCAGTAGTAAGATTTGTGGACACTAATAAAGATTGATTATTATCAGCAAACTTTACGTATGAGCCAGGAACGTTGTAATTATAGATACCCAAATCAAGAGCTAAGATGGAATCCCCAGTTTTGTCTTTTAATATAAGTTTTGATTTGTTTTCATCATCTAATCCTAATTTATACAATAAATTAGGCAGGTTTGTTTTAGGCTCAACTATCTTAGCTTCTTTTAATTGAATAAAAAATCTACTTAATTGCTCGGTATTAACAGGAAAATTATCTGAATTAGATAATAGCCATTGATCATTAATTAATTCGATGATTGTGGAGTCGTTTTGATTTGAAAATTCAATGTAGTTAAGATTTGCTAAAATCTCATCAAAATTTTCAATCAAAGGGCTGCTTTCACTAATGTTAATAGATTTATTGTTATCAAAAAACATACCAACAGCTATGACTACAGTACCAAGAGAGATGGCTAAAAGAATTTTAAGTTGTTTCAACAATTATGATCTTCCCTTCCTTCTTCTGATACCCAGATAACTTGGAACAATAAACATCAATATAATTAGTGCGATGGGGATAAGGAAAGTATTAATTATGTTTATATTATTGGCAAGATTATCAATGTCCTTGCTTAAGTTTCTTCTAACTTCTCTTAACTGTTTTCTTGTACTCTCAACTTCTAGTTGAAAAAATGCTAGCTCTTCTAACTGTTCATTAGATAAATTAATCTCTTCGCCTTCTCTTCCACTAGATAAATTTCTAATTTTATTGAGAGTTTGATCTAGTTGAGATTGGAGTTCTTGTTCTTGACCTAAATATTTTTGCTCGGCATCTGCTTGTAATTGTTGAACTACAACAAAGGGTCTAAATGGAGTCTCTTTGTTTCGAAGATCTATAAATTGTTGGTACCCTGTCATAGAGTCAAGAACATTTGTAATTAAAGAACCATTGTCAGATGTTTGTTCAATGACATTTGAATTAAGAAATTTTTGTATTCTTGCCCAAAATGCATTTCTAATAAAATCAGTATCACTAAAAACAACAACATTGAGATCTTGGGTAGACTCATTAACATGATTTTCATATTTCGATTCAAAATTATTATAATTACTTTGGGCCAAACCTGTTAATCGCACACCAAAGTCATAACTTATCCCACTAGGTTTAAAGTTATTGATTAGTTCGATTGGATCTAAAACATCTTTCATGGGTAAATCCATGGTAGCTTCGCTTGAAGATAAGATTGGAAAATAATTAACAGAACTTTCTTCATTGAGTGGTGCTAAACCGCCAGGGGATACTAGCCTGATTAAAGACAAACCATCACTGATATATTCATTTTGATTAATAAAATTTCCTCTAACCTCAGGCCAATTAAGCTTAAGCATTGTTTGAAGAGAAGTGTTATCAGATATATTTTGTTGGGTTTGAAGCCTTGTTGCTTGAGCTCCATCTAAAATAACTTGATCAATATAATTAATATTAAGTGTTTTAAAAACAGTTTTAAGATCAGAAGATTTTTCTAGATGATTATTACGTTCAAAATATGGGTCGACTAATATGACTGTACTACCACCATTGAGAATAAATTGCTCAATGGCATACTCAGTTTTTTCTTCAATACTGGATGGGTGATAAACAAAAAGGAGATCTATTCCCTCAAAACTATCAACATCTGTATCTAAAAATTCAAAATCATAAAAATAACTAAGCTCTTCTAAGATTGTGTATTCCCCTTGGCCTAGTTGGTTGTTAGGCATCATCGGTGGTGTGGTGTCGACCCAAGATAAGAAACCTATTAGGGGTTTCTTACTTCTGTTAAGTTTGAATATTATGTCTGTGAGTTGTTTTTCTAAAGTGCCGGCCTTTGAGGGATCAAAAAATTCTATAACTTCAATATCATCAGTGGTATTAGATGCTATCATACCAAAATAAACTTTAGATCCCTCTTGATCTATCGGGAAGCCTTGTACTCCATATCGCTCAACGTAGTCTTCCTCATCAGAATAGGGCTCTGGTTCGGTAATAATTAATTCAATCTTATTTCCTGCTAAATCGGCATATCTATTGAGGATACCTTGAATTTGATTGGCATAGTTTTGAATAACAGGAATATTCTTAGACAAACCTCTGCTGTAAATAAAATTTATTTTGATTGGCTCTTGAATATCACCGATAACTTTTTTTGTCCCCTCAGACAAAGTAAAAGTTTTAGTTTGTGTAAAATCAATACCAAGGGAGAAGTTAATTTTGTTAATAATGAAATTAAATGACAAGAAAAGCGCTACAGTAGCTATGATAGCAATTGAAAAATAATTTTTTTGGAGAATACCGTTCATTTTAATCCCTATTCATAAATTTTAAAATTGTTAAGTAATTCCACAGTGCAGTAAAAGATATAAAAAATAAAAGCCCTTTAATTGAAAAGAAGCCAGTTTGAATAGATGAAAAATGCGTTAGAAAGCTAAAGCTTGATATTAACTCGACTATATCAATTGGTAAAAATCTAGTAATAAAGTTTATCATCAGTGGAAAACCACTAATCGTGAATAAAAATGAGAATAAAATCGATAATATAAAGGCAACAATTTGATTATTGGTTAAAGAAGAAAAGAAAATCCCCAGAGATATATAGGCACCAGACATAATAATCACTCCTAAATACTGACCTACAATAATAAGGTTATCTGGATTGCCTAGATAGTTTACTGTTATCCAAATTGGAAAAGTAAGAATAATCGAGAAAATAACAAAAATCCAAGTGGAGAAAAATTTACTTAAAATGATTTTCCATAAAGGAATAGGTAAAGTAAGTAGCAATTCTATGGTACCTAATCTTTTTTCTTCCGACCAGCTTTTCATAGTTACTGCAGGAATAAAAAATATAAATACCCAAGGAATAAAGCTAAAAAAAATACTTAATTCAGCAACACCGGAGCTAAAGAAATTTCCAAAGTAAAAAGTGAGTGACATAGATGTCATTATAAAAATTGCCGTGAAAATATAAGCAACAGGTGTAATAAAATATAATTTCAATTCGCGAATAATGAGAGCTAGCATTAATTAACGATCTTTCTAAATTTTTCATCCAAAGACTTACCAACTTTTCTTCTTAATTGGTTTGGTGTGCCTTCAAAAACTTTTTTACCCTCACTAATAATAAGACATTTGTTACATACCTCGGGCACCTCATCTAAAATATGAGTAGATATGATGATGGCTTTCTTTTTGGATAAATTTTTAATTAATTTTCTCACTTCAAATTTTTGAAGTGGATCTAATCCATCTGTGGGTTCATCAAGAATTAAGAGTTTTGGATCATGGATTAAAGCTTGAGCAATTCCAACTCTTCTTTTAAAGCCTTTAGATAATGTCTCTATTCGCACATCTCTTACTTCTTGGAGTTGTAAGTCATTAATTACCTTTTCTATATTTTTTTTGGAATTTTTAATTTTTCTGACTTGGCAAACATAATCTAAATAAAGATATGGTGAAAAATCCAAATACAGTGGTACACCCTCTGGGAGATAGCCAATCATTGATTTGGCATGAATAGGATCAATTTCAATATCCTTATTATCGATATAAATGCTTCCCACATCTGACTTAAGGTAGCCCGTAATGACCCTCATTGAAGTCGTCTTGCCTGCTCCATTGGGTCCTAAAAAGCCCATAACATCACCTATTTTTACCTCAAAAGATAAATTATCTATGGCTTGGAAATCACCAAAGGATTTAGAGATATTTTCAACTTTTAACATTTTGTCTTATTTATTTAATTAAGGAATAGAATATTTCAAGTTTTTGAACTAATGCAATTGATAAAAAACCTCAGCATTACCAAGCAGATCTATAAATATCGTAGGCATCTTTTTCTGTAATTTCTTTAGGGTTGTTAATGAGCAATCTAGTTTGCTTCATAGCATCCTTGGCCATAGTTTCGCAAGCTGACTCGGGAATATTAACATCTCTTAACCTCTGTTCTAACCCCAAATCTGATGATAATTTAGATAAATTCTCTATGAATTTTGAGGCGATATCTTGACTACTAGTTGATGTATCGATATTTGGAAAAACAATATCAGCTATTTCACTATATAGCTTTGCTGCATCCGGTTCTTTAATATTAAATCTTAAAACATATGGCAAAACGATTGCATTAGATAACCCATGAGGCACATGAAAAGTGCCACCAATAGGATAAGCAAGAGCATGCACGCCAGCTACAGGGGAATTTCCAAATGATACACCAGCTAACATAGAACCTATTAGCATGTTTGATCTAGCGTCAATATTTTGTCCATCATTAACGGCAACGGATATAGAACTACCTATTAAATTTAATGCTTCTTTTGCTAAACTCTTTGATATTAAATTATTATTTTTACCTTTTGATGCATAAGACTCAATTGCATGGACCATAGCATCTATTCCAGTGGCTGCAGTTGTATGAGGAGGTAAACCAAGAGTTAAAAGAGGATCTAGTATGGCTAAGTCAGGGAGAATAATTGGAGAGGAAACTCCTTTTTTTTCCTGATCATCTTGAGTGATTATAGAGATGGGAGTGACCTCTGACCCAGTCCCAGAAGTAGTAGGGTAAAGAGCTAAAGGTAATCTTGGACCTTTGGCATTAGCTACTCCCCATGCTTCATGGATATTTTCATTTGATCCAATTAAAAGAGCTGTAAGTTTAGCAACATCCATTGATGAACCGCCTCCAAATCCAATTACACCAGTAGCTTTAAAATCAGATCCTACTTCAACACATTTCATTAATGTTTTTAATGAGGGATCAGCCTCAACGCTATCAAAGACCAATACCTCTGAGTGTGATTTTAATGCAGATAAAGTATCATCAATTAATCCTAATTTGACTAAACCCGGATCTGTTACAAAAAGTATATTTTTTCCAAGTTTTTTGGAGACTTCCTCAGCAGAATTTATAGATTCTTCCGCACCAAAACGAATACCAGGCGTAGTATTAAATTGAAATGATTTCACAAAAAGTAATATAAATTATGTTCAGTGTTTTCCTATAAGAAATAATGATAATTGAAAACTAACCACAGGTTTGATGAATTAGTGCTTTCTTATAAAACATTAATTTTTATACTTTAAAATGTGTCAAAAGTAATAACAATTGCACAGCAAAAAGGTGGGTCCGGTAAAACTACCATTGCTGCAAATCTAGCCACTGTTTTTTCAATTAAAAATAATCTTTCGACAACTATTCTTGATACTGATCCTCAGGGTAGTCTAGGAAAATGGTTTATTACTAGGCAAGAGAAATTAAAATCAAAAAATACAATTCAATTTAAAACTGCAAGCTTATGGGGCGCCCAATACGAAGCTAGGTCACTAAAAGAAAAATCAGATTTAGTAATTATTGACACTCCCCCAAAAATTGACGCAGATGGAAGACCCGCAATAGAAGTAGCTGATTTAGTATTGATCCCTATTTCTCCTTCACAAGTTGATTTTTGGGCAACAGAGTCAATTATTGAATTGGCAAAAAGAGAAAAAAAAGAAATTCTCATTTTAATTAATAGAGCTAATGCTAAGTCAAAGTTGATCAAAGAAGCAATAAAGTTTGTAAATGAAATGAACGTAAAAAAAGCTAAAACTATTTTGGGTAATAGACAAATATTTGTATCTTCAATGGGTCTTGGATTAACAGTTGTTGAAAAACAACGAACTGGTAAAGGATGCCTGGAGATGTTATCTCTTGCTAAAGAGATACAATCATTTCTAAAAATATAATTATCTAAATCAATGAATTCAAATTTAGATAAAGAGCAGTTGTATAATATTTGCTCCGGTCTTTTGAAAGGATTTATTGATTGGATAGATATTAATAGCCAAGATGAAAAAGCATTAATTCTTGATAGTGCTTATCAATTTAAAAATCAAATTTTAATACAAGACAATCCCTCACTTCAAAAAAAATACTTTGTGTCACCTCAAGATTTATCAAACCAGGAGGCACTTATGCTTTTAAATCAATGGAAAGAAACATTTTCAAATTTAATTAATTCTGATGTAGATAGAATATCTAAAGACTCTTTTAAAATATGGTTTTTAAGTCTTGCCTGTCATTCCATTTCTCAATTAGAGGAAGAGGGTAAAATTTTGTGGACAAAACTGCTTGAGGGAGTTGAATATTGTAAATATTTTAATGTCAGTGATGTACCTTATCCACTCAATACAATTACAAAAAACTAATTCAATGTTACAATTAAACATGAGGAATTGTTTTTTTTTAGTTTTTTTTATTCCTTTGTTTCTATCAAATTCTCATGCATTAGAACTTTTTGGCTATAAATTATATGATGATATTGAACAGTATATAAATGATGGAGAAGTAAATTTAAAAAAAAAACTTATTGAAGAAATTGAAATAGAGTCAGATAAAGTTTTAATCGCTAATCAATATTTGAATAATTATTATATTAGATCCACAAAAACGGGTTACATATTTGAAATCCATGGTTCTAATAATAATTTGAAAATTAATCCCGTAGAATGTTTAGATATTCAAGGTGAATTTATTGCTTCATTTCAAAATAAAATCCCTGGTTTATTTACAACTCAAGTAAAACAATTACCTAATAAACTGAAAAGTAAAACAACTTGGGAAATTTATATGAATAAAGATTCCGATAATTCTAAAATTATATTTTCTGTTACTTGTGATTTTAGTTTCAATAACCGAAGAATGGATATCATATTAAATGATGAAGATTATCGTAAAAGTGAGGATTATATTTTTGAAAATCTTGAAGAGGCAGAAAAAGAAAAAATTAAAAAGAAAGAAATTGATACTACTGGAATTTAGTAACTAATGAGAGCATATTTATAACAATATAAGCTTTAATTTCAGATTTAATTTGTTCATAGGACTCCGGTAAAGTACTTGAAACTTGAAAGGCAAAATCAACTATTTCGTGTGCCTCTTCTTTTCTCATATGAATTTCTTCACATAGATCAAAGGCTAACTTTTCTCTAATTAGACAATAAGCAGCATGTCTTCTTTTTTGTTTTTTATTCAAATTTAATTTTTTTTCGGTTTTTTGAGCTGCATTTTTGTTCCACCCAATTGCATTCCACCAGAGCCTTTACATAAACTCTTCTTTTCCTTATCGCACTTTTCAACTTCTTTCTTTTCTTCCTTCTTCCCCTCTTTCTTTACTTCTTTTTCCTCTTCCTTTTTTTGACTTGAGGAGTCAGATTTATTTTCTGATACTTCAGAATTTGTCACAACAACATTTTGTCCTGTGTTGACCGAACCAACTTGTATATTTGAAAGCATTTCAATGATTTGATCTTGCTTTGATTGCTTATCTTTTTGTTTAGTTTTCCAGGATTTAGGAAGTTTAAGATCAATACAGCTTTCTGATCCACAAAATAAAACATCACCAGTTTCGTTATCAAATAAAAATCCCCCACAATTCTCAACCCCTTTTTGAGTACAATTTGGGATATGCATTTCATATTCTGCCTGCAAGTTGAGAGGCAAGATAAATGATAATGCCAAAAATAGTGCTGCTAAAGTTTTCATAGGACTATTTAACTTTATCATTTGTTGAAAATTTTTCTAAAACTTTTATTCATATTTAAAGCTCACTCCAGGTAATGTTGATTTCATAAAATCAAGTTTAGTAATTTGCTCTAACCATTGATTTAAATTGGGACAATTTATGGACCAATCTTTGGTATATCTAAAGGTAGTATAATCCAAAGCACAAGCCACAGATATTTGATCCATTGTCATTTCATCACTAGTAAGTTCTTCAAACTTATTTTCTATCCATTCTATAGATCTTAAAATTTTATTCTCATATCTCGAGATAGCCTTAGGTCTTTGTTCGTTTTCAGGAATTGCTGACATTTCGATAAAGCGATTGACTGCATTTTCCATAATTCCATTCGCAACACTTATCATTGTCATGCATTCCCAATATCTTTTTTTTGGATATAGTGTCTCTTTATTGGAGATGCTGTCAAAATAAAGACAAATATTATCGCTATCAGAAATTGTAGTTTTATCTACTAAGAGCGTAGGCACTTGTCTTAGAGGATTAAATTCATCTAAAAATCTTGATTTATAAATATTTATTTTTTCTTCTCTGTGTTCTATTTCTAATAATAGAGCAGTAATTTTACATTTTCTTCCAAATGGAGAGGTAGGACCATTATATAAAATAATGTCCTCACTCATTCTATGACTATTGCAACGGTACCAGGGCTAACACCTTCTTGATCGTTGCTGATATTTACTTCAGTTACCGTTCCACTAATTGGGGCATTATGGTTTACTTCCGATTTCATTACTTCCATAATAAATAAAACATCCCCTTCACTAACTTCATCTCCAACCTCTACAAGAACTTTCCATATATTTCCTGGAACCGATGTTAATACTTCTGTTGACATATTAAATTATACTCCCCTGTGTGCAAATTGCTGTTTGTTCTGATCGCATTTCCTGAGCTTCAGAAACACTTATTTCAATAAATTTAAATTTTTCATTTGGCTTTGCCTGGCCTAACTTCCAAAAAGATGCAGAAGGAACAGTGAAAGGTACAATAAAACCGCCCATACTAGGACCATCATTGACTAATATGATAGGTGTTTGGCCGGCAAGATTGATGCCTCCTATGGGATAACCCTGATCTATGATATTGGAAGGTTCATAACCATGTTCAGGAGATTTATTTGTAGCTTTTTCATTAAAAGTAAGAGTAGGACCATCAAGTCTAAATCCAGTACGATCACTTCTTGCTTGTAATTTCCATTCCGCATTTAAAAATATTTCATAGCCATTATCATCCAACCAATCGTCATTAGGTCCTCTGACTACTTCAATTTCCCATACCCCTGAATTATGTATATTGGGTATACAATCCTCTCTCACTTTTCTCCCAGGCCTAGTAGCCGATTGACCTATTGATATTTTCTGTCCTTTTTTTATCGCATGACCATCAATTCCTCCCACACCAGCTTTATGAAATGTGGATTTAGAACCGAGCCAAGAGTTAGACTCTATACCGCCAGCAAATGAAATGTAGGATCTTGCTCCATTTAAACTAAACCCTAGTTCTAAAGTTTGATCAGCTTTTATTAATATACTTTCCCACATAGGAACAGATTTTCCATTTACTTTGGGTTGCATATCAGCTCCACAAATGGCAACAACTTGATCTTTTTCAAACTTCAATGTAGGACCAGTATATTGACATTCTAAAGCGCCTTCACTCTCATCATTGTTGACTAATAAATTAGCTAGCCTAAATGACCAACTATCCATTGGACCCGATGGAGGGAACCCTTGATTAAGATATCCAACTCTACCCGGATAATCTTGAACAGATGTTTCTAATCCTTGGTTAATTACTTCAAGCATTTAAAATTTTTTTTTATAATCTAGACCCTTAAGCCATTTTTTATATTTATTAATAGAAAATTTTTGATCCTCAATTAAATCATACTTATAAGATTGATCTTCTATTTTCTTTTCAATCATCTCAAATTCCTCATAGCTACATGGATTAAATTTAATTCTATCTCCAGGTTTAAATAGACAGATACTATCTTTAAAGACATCAAACCTTTTTTCAGGATCCCAAATAGGCACTGGGGTTCTACCAAATATTTGATAACCTCCAGGCAATCTATCTGGATATATGGCGGTCGAAGATCCACCCATTCCAACCGTACCCTTAGGCGTCCATGTTCTAGGCGGGTTGTATTTGGGAGCTGTTAACTTACATCTTGGATCTAGAGGCATTGTAAAAGGAAGTCCAGGCCAAAAACCCAACGAAGCGACCCAGTATTCAGTTCCAGAGTGAACACGAACAAAATGATCAACATTATCAAGATTATTCAATTCAACTATAAACTCAGGATCAGATTGTTTTTGTTTAATCTTATTAGAATAATCCTCAATTGCCTCCTTAGTCCACTTATCAAGGTACACAGTTGGAAAATGGAATAGTCTGCTAGTCACAACTACATCATCATTTTCCTTCATATCTTGAAGAATTAGCTTCAATTCTTTTACTAAATCTTGATAAGAAATATCATCAGGATTGTAGTGTACGATCATAGATGCAAAACAAGGCAAAGTTTCATAGATACCTTTAATGTTTGCTACCTCGATGAGTTTAGATAAACCTTGAGCTTTGAAATTTAATTCTAAATTCATCACATTACCAAATTCAATTAATAAATATTTATCACCACCTGGTAAAAATTTGGGCTCAGAATAAATACCTTTAAATATTTCTGTTTTCTCTAATGAATTTTGATGAATATCTATTGAGGGATAAGAACCGTCTTCATTTACATGTCTTTTTACTGATAATTTTTTTCTATTTAAATTTGTTTTAATATTATGCGGATACATATTTTTAAAACTAGAATAATCATCAATATCTATTTGATTAAAAAAATCTTGAGATTCTTTTTTTGATTTTGTTTCAATTAAACTATCTTCTAAATTCTTAAATTTTAGAATCTCTTTTTTTGAATAATTAAAGCTCTTATGATTATCAGGCATTAGTTGATTTTTAGATTTATTTTTAAGAAAAACATCCTTTGGATTGGATGTATCAATCTTATCAAATAGATCTAAATCTGAACTCTTATATTCCTGGACCATCTATTAAAAATATTTAATTTTAATCTTATTTTCTTTTTCAGATTTTTTTTGAAAATCTACAACTTTAACAATTTTTGGGATAGCTGGTTTTTGAATAATATTTTTTTGAATATTTGTATCATTTTTATTTGATTTATAGTTTTCAACTGTTTCTTGAGAAGTATTAGATTTTTTTTGTGTATGACCAAACATACCTTCAAGAATAACATTAGGGTTGATATCCTCTTTTTCAAATGTTTCAAAAATACTTCCGTCTCTAAAAACTAAAACTCTATGGCATAAGCCTATAAATTCTTCCAATTCACTTGATAAAAAAATTACAGTTCCACCTTCATTCACAAAAATTCTTAAATGTTTGTATAAATCTCTTTTGGCACCAACATCTATTCCTCTTGCAGGATCATTGAGGATCAATATTTTTGGAGTGGTAGTGAAAGCACGTGCGATCATCACTTTCTGTTGATTTCCCCCACTAAGAGAAGTAATTAAATTATTTTTAGGTCCAGTTTTAATACTTAATCTGTCAACTTCCCAATCAAAGATTCCATTTAGTTCTATCCATTTAATAAACCCAATAAAACCACCTGATGTTTTTGCTTGTTTGCCTTTATAGAGAGGAATGACCATATTTTCATATATGCTCATGTTTGGAAATATACCCTCTTTTTTTCTATCACCTGATACATAGGCTATTCCACTTTTTTTTGCGTCTAATAAATTTTCAACTCTTTTATACTCTTTTTTAGTTAATTCTCTTTCTTCATCTTACTT
>Ga0255755_1002229_pt1 | contig 16176 bp, 24 predicted proteins | sample 011ome_18_FD_179955 | JGI IMG/M metagenome (GOLD analysis project Ga0255755, IMG submission 179955) | Coastal salt marsh microbial communities from the Groves Creek Marsh, Skidaway Island, Georgia - 011501BT metaG (version 2) | ecosystem: Environmental > Aquatic > Marine > Intertidal zone > Salt... | reverse complement strand
AAACCTCCATGCGTCAAGATCATTATTTTCGCGCGCAGATTGTAATTCGTGTTCGTAAATTTTAACCCAATTTTTTGGATTTTTATTTATTTTAGAAATATTAGGATTGGGCTGATTAATTGAAACGCAACTTGAGAGAAATAACAATAATAAAATCCGCACATAATATTTTACACTTAATTTTTAGGGTACTTAGATAACGCGTCAGAAAAAGCTTCTTGTACTGTTCTGATTTTTATTTGTTTTTCAATTTTTGAAGTGTCAAGCACACAATTTGATCGCGGCGCTACAACCTCCGAGGTGAAGGTTTCAAGGTTATCAAAAAATTCAAAGTTTTTATTTGTTATTTTATATTCTTTTATTAATTCAATAACTTGTTCTGTCGTGAGGCTACCTTTGTTTGTTATGTTGTATATTCCTTTGGGAGCTTTATTTTCAATTAGATCAATTGTATATTTGGCAAAATCTGCGCGGTGAGAGAATGAATTTTCGGCGTTTAATAATTTATCATAATTTAAGATTTTGGTGATATAGTTGCGAGGAGACTCAAGTTCATCAAAAGGAATCCGAAGTCTAAAAATATAACTTGTTGGGTTATTTTGGGTCACAACCTTTTCAGCAAGCGCTTTCGTGCCGCTATAAAAACTACCATTTTGAAAATCAAAATTAGGAACATCTTCTTCAGTAAAATGTTTTTCGTGTCCACCATAAATACAACCCGAACTAATATGAACATATTGATAGCCGCGATCTGCACAAAGTTGCGACAACATCGCAGGAAACAATACATTTCCCTCGATACAATCTGCTTTCGCTAATTCGCAAGCATCAACATTTGGTTTGCCAATGTAACCCGCGCAATTAATAACAACAATATCTTCTCCCTCTAGGATGTTACGATGAAAATTATTTAATACATATAAATCGAAATCGCATTTGTTGGTATAGTTAATATCTGTGCGAGATAGAGCGACATAAGATAAATCGCGCGACCTTAATTCTTTTACAATAGCTTCTGCTATGTATCCGTTTTTTCCTAGTATTATATACAATGTTTAGCGTAAAGAAGGTTTTCCTTGTAACACATCAAGCCAATGATCACACATTTCATGCATCAGCTCAATAAATGAATATTCAGGTTTCCATTTTGTGGCTTCTCTTATTTTTGTGGAATCTCCCTTTAAATAAGGCAACTCTTCGTCTCTTAAGAATTTTGGATTCTGTGTCACATAATCCTTGTAATCTAATTGAAGATATGAAAAAACAATGTCACACATTTCTCTGACCGAATGAGTCTCCATAGTTGAAACAACAAAATCTTCAGGAATTTCATGATTTACAATCATATGCATGGCTTTAACATAATCTTTTGAGTGGCCCCAATCTCTATATGCATCCATATTGCCAAGCTCGAGTTTGTCTTGCAGCCCTAATTTGATAGAACATGCAGCTTTGACAACTTTATTTGTAACAAAGTTAGAACCTCTTCTGGGTGATTCATGGTTAAATAAAATGCCATTAGTGGCGTGCAATTTATAAGCCCTTCTGTAATGCCTAACTAAGTTATAACCAAAAACTTTAGAGCAACCATATGGAGAGACGGGGTTCATAATTGTAGTTTCCCTCTGAAACCCATCGTCTTCAATAGTTAAACCAAACATTTCAGAAGAGCTAGCTTGATAAAATTTAGCCGAAGGGCAAATCCTTTTATATGCATCCAAAATATTAAAAACCCCAATAGAGTTTGATTGAATAGTGTATTGAGGGATATCAAAAGAAACTCGAACATGTGATTGGGCTGCTAAATTATAGATTTCATCTGGTGTAATTTCATTTAGAATTCTATCAATCGAAGATTGATCCAATAAATCTCCATAGAAAGTTTTAATCTTATCTTTAAAATGCGTTAATCTAGAGGCTTGATTTTCGGAAGTTGATTGGCGCCTAACAATGCCATAAACATCATAATCTAAAGATAATAAATGTTCCGCAAGGTAAGATCCGTCTTGACCTCCAATTCCTGTAATAAAAGCTTTTTTTTTCATATGATTTATTATTTAAATACACTCATTTTTGTTAGGTCGGGCCAATCGGTAACGACCCACTGCTTTGGGGGTCTGGAAACAGCCTCACTCAGTTTACTTAAACCTAACTCAGCAGTTTCAGGAGTCATGTAATAATGACAGCCATAGGACGAAATATCTTGATCTCTCCATGGAGTATTAGGGTCTCTCCCGTCATAAGACATTTTTTTAAGTTCTAGAGCTATTTTCTGATTGTCGGTAAGTATCATGCCTGCCCTGCCCAAACTTAAATGTTTTTGAAATTGAAAGCTTAAGGACATGAAGGTATTAGGGATATAGCTATTTCGCTTCCATAATACCGCTGCATCAATAATTTTATAATCTTCATTAACTGTGTAATAATCCTTCCAGTTTTCGTCTCTCCATTCTAAGTTTAATCCAATTTTTTGAGCTAAAAAAGGCACTGAAATATATGTCCTTTTAGGGCAGTTTATGCTTTGAGCATTAAAATACCTTAAGCACAATTCAAGTCCATGAGTACAGCTATCAGTAGCAATTGCATAAGGGGAGCCAAAAAAATCGGCTATTCTATTTTCGAATTCTTTTATGGATGTAAAACTCATTTTATAAAATTTTTATATATATAATCTTCTGCGATAGGAATATGTTTTGTTATTTCAAAATTTTCTTTAACCGCATTTAATTTACTATTATACAGCTCTAATGATAAATTTTCAATATTAAAATTTTCGTCTAAAGTGATAATACCTTCAGGATTGAACACTTCGCCTATATCAGAGCTTCCGTAATAAATCGGTATAGTACCTGTTGAAAAACAATCAGTTATTTTTTCGGTATACATTAAGGAATAAGTTCCGTTTTCCATAGCTATAGAAAACATATAATCTTTTAAGCCCAAGTCTTTTTCTTGTATTTGTCGGAAACCTCTACCAAAGAGATCTAGTTTGTTTCTAAATTTTTGAATTATTTTTTGCCTATATTGATGTTCTGGACACATGATTTTAGAAGAAGCTATCATTGATACCAACTTTGTTTTATGATGTAATTCTTGATTCTTTACCCAAGGTCTTGCATTACATATGACTAATTTAATTTTATCAGATAAACGTAATATTGATTTATCGTGTGTGAATAACAGTTCAAAATTATCTTCAATAAAATTAATGTTTTGCTTAACCCAGTCGTAATCTTGAGGCACTATAGTTTTTGACTCTTGCAACCAAGCGAAATTTTTTTTGTTTTTATTGACAGGTTGATTATGTATGGCACTGCCCACATGTATCGATATTGGGGCGGTATGATTACCTTTAACCCATTCAATTAATTTTGGAGTGCTCCCAGCTGAAGAGCAAATGTCGTGCTGAAAACCTCCTCCGACCATGTTTATTTTTTGTTTACTCATTGATGTAGCCTAATTTTTTTGCATTTTCTATTATTTTAGTTCCATCTATTTTTTTAACTAATTTTGCAGGATTACCTTTATAAACCCCCCATTCTTCGGTGTCTCCTATTAATAAACTACCTGCGGTTAATAAAACACCTTTTCTTAATATTGAGCCAGGCAGCACTATCGAGTTTGTGCCAATATTAGAAAACTCCTCCATAATTACGGGCTTTACGATTTGTTTACCTTTGAGTTCATTAGGTATCAAACACCCAAATAAACCACTACTATCAAACCTGTCTGAGCCACACACAATTCTAGCGCCAGCCATTATATTATTAAACCCTTTAGTGATTAATTTGCCATCCTTACCGCCAATGCAGGAAACATGTGGCCCTATATGTGTGTAATCGCCAATCTCTATAGACGTTGTACAATGAAATCCATAATCAATTGCAATGATATTACCATATTCACATAATTCTGGACGAGTTATATTAGTGTTATCATTAATAAAAACATTTTCACCTTTTTTCATAATTTATGTATTTTTTTTATTTTTTCAGAAAAAATTAATGAAGAGTGACTAAGATTGCTAACTCTTTGTATTAATTCATCACATAATGATAACGATAACATTTCTAAAAAACTATCAATCCAAAACATTTCATTACTTAAAGATTTGAATTGATAATTGATATATGCTGAGTTATTTTCTTTTAGGCTTCTGTTACTAACATTATTCCATGTTATTTTGTGGTCACTAAATAAAGACGTTATTTTAGTTATTGATTCATCGTTATCACTTGCAATAAATATACTGTTTAGCGTCGGATCGCTATCTAAAACTGTTTTAATTTTAGAGATATAGTTATCAATAGTAAACTTTCCATGCTCAGGATGTACGTTATTCATATCAGTCAAACGAATATGCACACCTAAGGTTTTATCGTTAAAAATAGTTAACTTATCACTAACTTTATTTTTAATTTTTAATTTTTTAATAATTTTTTTTAAATTTATTAAATCAGGATGATTAAATAAATCGGTATATGTTAATGATGCATTAATATCATTTTTTAGCCTTCTTTGATGAGTTTCATGACAATTAATAATTGAGTCAAACGACATTTCTGAGCTCTGTTCTAATACATAGTTAAATGGATTTATAGATGTTTTATCGATGTCAAGGTAAATATTTTCGATTTTATCTAAATTATTTTTATAGTCATAATTAATACATTGTAATGCAACCGTAAGTAAGGAAAATGGGCCACCTCCAAATGTTTTTACTTTAATGTTCATAATTAAATCATTTTATTTAATTCATTAATAGCTTTAACGCAAGCTGCATAATCCCAGTCAATAGGGTGATTTTGTTCTAACATTTTTTTATAAAAAATATTGTCTTTTTTTAATTTTTTAGATATTGTGTTATAATGTATTATTAATAAGTCATGTTTTAATTTACTATATTTTTTTTGCAGTAAATCATTTAAATTATATAACCAAGATAAATCATTGCATTTTGAGTTTATTTTTAGTTCATTATTTAAGTACGCCCTATGTACGTCATCTATTACATTACAATCTAATAAATTGCGTATAAATAAAACTTTTTTACCTGAGTTTAATATTCCTATTAACCTTTTAATTCTACGATTATATTTGTCAATCAAACTTTGATTAACTTTATTTTCATGTGTTATATTTATCCTGTATTTATTATTAAGCAAACATTTAAATTGTGAATCAGGGAAGTTATATACATCAACAACGCAATAAAGGTTGCTAAAGTAATCTTTAAATTCACATTTAAAACAATCATAAACACTTTTGGTTGTATTCAATGTCCAATCCAATGGTAAGGAGAATTTTCTATAATTTAAAGTATTTAATGCTTGTCCTATTCTACAATTACAGCCTATAGGTATTATATAATCATAGTTATTAAAATTCATAATTAAATTTTTCTATATCTTTTTTATATAAATCGGCTACCATATTTTTAGTTTCTACTGTATAATAGTCTTTATAATTTTTTTTAATACCAGAGCTATTGAATTTATTTAATTTACTATATGGAATGCCTATTTTATCCGATATAATTTTCCATTCATTATTAATATCCTCAAATCTGGCCACATAATCTATTATGCACACATCATTTTCAGAAATTCTATCCCATAAGCAAGTAAATTTCCAATCAGATAAACAATCATAACGATTATTATACTCTTGATTGACAAATTCTGTAAATGTTTTTTGATTCCGTTTGCCCAAAATGCCAGAAGATTTATTCTTTTCAACCCAAAAGTAAAGAGAAAGAAAATGATCCCAAGGGTTTCTAACAAAAGAAAATTTAAAATAATCATCCCAATATTTATACGTGAAATAAGCCGATTTATTCTTATCTGCCTGAATTTTTGATGAGCCACTAAAAGATGAATTTTTTAATTCTTTAGCTTTATAATGCGCCCCATCAAACTCATCGCAATAATTTTTCAAATGATTTACCATACTTTGCGTTCCAGTTTTCATATTAGCGACAAAAATGAATTTATGTGATGTTGATATCATGCAGCAATAAAAGTTTCTTTAATGGTGTTTGAAAAATTACGCTACTAAAAGTAGTAGCTTTTATATTCATAATTTAAAAGCTATTAATTTGATAAAAATGTTTTATCCATTTTAATGCCTTGGTATGGGCCAGTTTTATATTCATAGACAATTGTGTCATCTTCTAGCACGTAATAATTATGTCCGCCCTCAAAAGTCATAGAGCAATCGCCTTGATTTAAAATAAATTCACCAATGATAGAATCGTCAATATCATAAAGTATAGCTTTTACTGAACCACGTAATACAACCCAAGACTCTTGAGCGATACATTGCTTGGGTGAGTCTTTGTAGATATGCTTATGAGCTTTAAATGTTTTGTCTTTATCCATTTTTAAACTAGCTAATTGTAAAAATTGCTCGTCTGGGACTACATTAATTCTAGCAAGTTTATCATTAGTTTCAAGAGAATCAATGTCATTAATCTCATGAATAATGTGAAGTAATTTATCTTTTTTTATTTTTGAGTATATTTTTTTCATAATTTAAATTTTTATCCATGTTTCAGGAATGATATCTATGGAACTCTCTTGTTTCGCTGGACCAAACCATTTTTTAGGGGCAATCACTGTTTTGTTTTTATTTTTATTCATCCATGCCCCCCACCAAGAAAAAGAAGAATTAGATATAATATGATTATTACACAAAGACATTAGATAAATCTCATGATAATCTTTTTCATTTTCTATAAAAGTTATGTTTTTCATGTCGAAATTTAATTTGCACCAATTTATGTCATCGCTAAATATAATATAATGTGATGTTTCTTTTTCTAGGATTTGAATTGCTTTCTGGAAGTAATTAATGCTTTGAACTGCATGATGGTTTTGGTTGGATACATAATCGGTCCTTCGAACATGTATGGATGTAATTTGGTTGTTTAAAATATTTGAATATTTTGCGCGAACATACTCTTCTAAAGAATTAAAATTTAGAAAATCTAAAACTAAATCTCTGTTATGTTTGAAGTACTTTTCACTTTGAAAAAATCCATCGATATTTACATGGTCACCATGATTAATGTTTTGGTAATAAAAAGGGTATTGAATTAAAGGCAAATTATTTGTAATGGATTTACGGTCAGGGTGATTTCTTTCATAACAAAAATGATTAAATATATTTAGGTATTCAAAGCAATGATTTAATTCAGGTTGAAATACGTTTTCTTGGTTGAGGTAATTTAGATGGGGATATAGATTAGGGAAACAACAATCACTATTTAAATCTAATGATAAAGATTTAGTTGCAGCTATTTGAAATAACATATTTCCTAGCCCCCCTTTTAAATTACAATAAATCAAAATTAAAAATATTGTGAAGCATCAACTTGATTTAAGTTGTTGAACCAAGCTTGATCTCTGTTATTATTTTTTGCTGTATTTGACTGTTTGTCAATGTCTTGATACAATAAATGAGGGTAGCATATGTAATTATGGTCATTTATGTTTTCTGCAATAAGATCATCAATTGGCCTATTATCTAATTCCCCTGATAAAATTAAGTCAAAAAATTTATTAGTATAACCTATGCCAATAGTAGAATACACCCTCTGGCTGCCGATTTTTTGAACCAAATTTCCATTTGCTTTCCAATTAATTCTGTTGCGATTTGTGCCTCCTAGATATAGTTGGCCCCAATTACTGTCTGTATTAATTAATGCTTCATAGCAATTATGAAAGTGATTATTGAAATCTTTCAATAAAAATAAATCATCTTCAAGGATTAAAATTTTAGATAAATTCTCTAGCTTTGCTTGTTTGAAGATGTTCATATGACTTTGCTTGCAGCCAACTTGTCCAATAGTACCTTGCCTTAATAACTTCCTACCAGATAATTTAGAGCCATCTACAGCCTTATAGAATTCAAAGTCGATATTAAGTTGATTTAATTTTGATTTTATTAAATCGTGTTTATCTTTGTCGCGCTCTAAGTTTACGACATAAACTTTATCAAAAACATTATTAATTGTATGCATATTTATATTTATCCGTTCCAGTTTTTGTTGTTCCAGTGAGATATTTTTGTTGTATTTTCATTGTAAAATTTTTGACAATCGGTCATATTATTTGGGTCAATATACCAATCTAAATGTCTGGCGTCATATGGCTCAAAGACTCTCATGCAATTGGTGTGAGGGAAACGTTCATCAATAGAACTTGCGCGAATTAGTTGAAAAGTTGTATCTATGGGGGCTTTAGTTATTTCAAATTCTTGACCCTCAAAATTTTCTTTAATTCTTGGAGAACTGTGAAAAGATTTATGAGTTGGAACAGAAAGTACTAACTTTTTCTTAGGATAGTAGTCGGGTATATCATCAATTTTTAAAGAGGTGCCAATGCTGTAAACATTATACTTATTAATTAAATAAATAAAAGTTTCTACGAGGTTACCTCGACAATTGTTAAGTTCAATATCAGGATCTGTGAGTATGTAGTATTTAACATTGGGATGTTTCGATAAATATTCCCTGACTGTATTCATTACACTCAGATGATGGTTAGTATTTGCGTGGTAAACTATGTCTCCATTTTTTCGCCTTTCTTCCAAAAAATCTAGTGTTGGTTGATAAACAGAGTTTGTATTATGAAAAACAAATTGTTTAGGATGGTCAATAAATTTTTCATAAGAAACAAGACTGCGTTGTAGTATATCGTAGTGATTATGAACTATAATGAAGATGGGTATTTTCATTTTTCCAAAATTATTCTCATTAATACAGGATTGTCATCTTTATATACGGATAAATTGTCTTGTTCGTTGAAATATTTAAGCTTGAATCCTAAATTTAATACTTGGTTTAAAAATTCTTGTGAATCTATGAATCTACGAGTGTGTCCATCATTAAAATATGTTGTGTCGCAAATATGTTTGCCTATTCCAAATTTTGGATCTTTTGTTGTGCGCACTTCAATACAGAGCAAGCCTCCCGAATCTAAACGATTATACACTTTAGGTAAAAGCTCTTTTTGATCTTCCTCTGTTATTGAATGAATTGTAAATCTAGAATAAAAAACATCTATACTTTCACTGAAATTATATTCACCATAAACAAAATCCTGTTCTATTAATTTCAATAATGATGATTTATTTGAATTTATAACTTCCTCGTCAATACTTTGATCTATGCCATATACTAAATGCTTTCTAGCAAAATGTTTAGCATCTCTAGCATTGCCGCAACCAAGGTCTACAATTGTTTTTGGTTCTTTGTTTAAAAAATTATCACAGCAAAAACTTGCAAATGTACTACATTCAGAAATATCATCTCTATTTGAGTGATCCTTATAAAATTTATCCCAATATTGCTTATCCATTTTAAACTTTTCCCATATATCTTTTGCAAGACCCAGATTGTGGGACTTTCCAGCGAGAGCCATACATGTTGATTAACTTGTTCTCATAATTATCGGGCAGTTGAAGAACTGTTGATAGCCATTCTTTATATATAAAAGTTTTAGTGTCTATATTTACGTAAGAATCAGTCGAAATAACTCCATGCCAAGGTGTATGGAAATCTCCAGATTTGTTTACATTACACATATAAAAATCAATAGATCCATATTTATTGCAAGGCTCCGTTTTTAAAATTGTATCTGGATTTTTAATGCCATATTTAGAAGTAAAAATAAAACCCTCTTGTTCGAAAGTTGAGCGTAATTTTTGATAATCGCAATTGATCATTATATCCAAATCATCATCTCCTTCTATACAGCTATTTTCTCGAACAATTCCCAGTAATGTTCCGAAGAATATAAACCAATCATTTATATTGTTTTCATTTAAAATACCACAAACTTTTTCGAGTGTACGATTTAATTTTTCTTTATCTGTATGTTTGCCTACCATAACTATTTTACAATATCTGGGTTTTGTTTTATTGTTTGTTTGGTAATTAAATCTTTGAGTCGAGTAGTTGACCATTCATGAGAACGAGTAGTATATATAACTTTTGGCGGAAGATCATCTCCTGTAAAGCTCTTACCAATATAATCTTCTCCAAGTATGCGTATGTCGGGTTTCCAGAATTTAATTAAATCAACCAACTCTTCTTCTGTTTGATACATATATACTTCGTCTATATATTTTATAGCCATGAGGGTTTTATATCTTTCGTAATATGGTATAACAGGTTTATATTTTGTGAATCGTGTAGCACTTGGATCTCGTTGCAAAAACACTAAAAAGCGATCACAATGCTTTTTCGCTTCCTCAAAGGTATAAATATAACCTGGGTGCAATAAATCAAAATTACCCGCTGTAAATCCTACTATTTCTTTATTTACTGTCTGTCCTGCCATGCTATACTTTATACTAATGAGTTGGTATGCTACCGTTTGAGTTCATAGAAATATTTCCGAAACCTTGAAATGTTCTTTGGTATTTATAAAAATCTAGGGACGGGTAAAATGTTCTTCTTAATGTTTCATCCCCTAATTTAATAGTATCAATAATTAAGCTAGAATTATTTTCAATACCATCAATATAAACTAATTGTCTGCCGCAATTTACCAACTTAAAATTAGTAGATAAATGTGGTACGGCTGGCTTTAGGCCAAATATTAAATTTTCATCACAAATTAACTGTTTTTTAAGCCGTAATAATGAATCGGGATTGTATTCTTCCAGTTTGATCGTTTTGAAGTAATTTTGTAAAGATGAAATTTGATCGCGACTAACAATGCCTATATCTTTTGTGTTGGTAGATTGAGAACTAAATGGTAGCGCGTCTATAGGTGCTTGTAATTTTGATAAAATATTTTTTAATTTTTTGTAGAATGTAGCACCTATATTTGATGTTGAGTGAAGTAAACAAAAATGAGTATATTTTTCATAAATATTAAAATTTTCTAAAACATGAATTAATGGTGTTAAATGAATCGCAGTGTAGGTTACTTTAAAAATTTTTACATTATTATGTAATAAAGATTCGTCAGAGTCTTCTTGAGAAGAGACAATGAATAAATCGGAAGAAGGCACGCCTGAAGCTTGAGTTTCCGAAATAATTCTTGTAACCGTTTGATCGTAATAAGATTGTGTTGTAGAGATTAAAAACGCTATGCGCATGCTATTTTTTGCTTTCATGAATTTCCTTAATCTCCTACTATATTTGCATCATGAACAACCGAATCCCAATTAATTAATGGAGAAAGCCATTTAGACTCGCCGTGGGTCGAATAGCTCGGTACTGCGCTCGCAAGCCTTCTGCCTTCTTGGTTTAAATTTAAAAACATTTGAAAATCGTGAGGATGCTTTTCTGATGTCCATTTTCTTAAAATTGACTCATCTTTTTTGAGGGTGTGCACTGTGCTTGCAAATGTCATTGTTGTTGAGTTGGTCATCTTCCAATGCGAAACTTTTCCGCAGTGTAATCGTGTGTTTTCTGCTCCACCTTGACAGAATGGGTTACCACCATTTTGGGGCTCCATGTACTTGTCGGGATGATCATATAAGGTAATGTATTCGGCAAATTGCAAACCATCAATAATAGCTTCGTGTGAACTTGGTAAATGTAGGTAATCGTTTTCAATAAAATATACTACATCTTCATCTTCCAGTTTTAAAGCTTTATCTAAAGCTAAATTAAAAGTTCCAGCTCCGTGACCTACGGAAACATAATCTACATTAGATTGATACATCTCGATCATGGACTTGGTGTCTGGAGATACATTATCAGCAATAACAGTCCAATGACATTTGTCTTGAAATACAATTGAAGCATTTTCGAGGCAATTTTTATTATTTATATAGTCAGGTTTTACTTTTGCATAACCCTTATCTGAAATTCTATAAATTATATGCATAGGTTGATTTATATTAATTCTTTTAAGCTTTCTTCAAAATTTACAATAGGAGACCAATTTAATTCATTTTTAATTTTACTATTATCAATAGCATAACGCCAATCATGTCCTAGTCGGTCTTCAATATAATCTATCTGATCTTCACTTTTTTCTAGTATTTTAAGAATATTTTTTACGATATCAATATTGCGCATCTCATTATTGCCGCCGATATTGTAAACTTCGCCAACTTTTCCACCATGCAATACCGCATCAATACCCGAACAATGATCTGAAACATGAATCCAGTCACGAATATTCCTACCGTCACCATAAACAGGAAGTTTTTTTCCTTCCTTGGCATTTTTGATCATCAATGGAATTAATTTTTCTTCGTGTTGATTTGGCCCGTAATTGTTTGAGCAACGAGTAATTAAAATAGGATAATTAAAAGTCTCATAGAAACTGCGACACAATAAATCTGCACTAGCTTTACTTGCTGAGTAAGGGCTATTTGCTTGTATTGGCGTGTTTTCGGTGAAAGCATCATCTTCTTCGCCCAAAGTTCCATAAACCTCGTCTGTGGACACCTGAAGGTATCTCTCGACGCTTGGGCAATCGTGAAGTAAGCTTAACAAAGAATGTGTGCCGTTTATATTTGTATGAACAAAAGGAGATGAGTCATTAATGCTATTATCTACATGACTTTCTGCGGCAAAATTAACAATATAATTTATATTATTATTTTGAATTAATCTTCTTATATCTTTTGTTTGATTAATATCATAGGGCAAGAAAAAGTAGCGTCCCGAGTTATGAATTTCTTCACTAATGTTTTTGGGGTTCGCCGCATATGTCTTCAGGTCAATATTGAATATATTATAATCATATTTATCAAAAATATATTTTATAAAATGACTCCCTATGAAGCCTAAGCCGCCTGTCACTAAAACATTCATTGTTTTACCACTTATATTTTTCCCAAGAACAAATACCGTAAAATATGGCGAGAACGCCAAAAAATATTATGATTTCCATTGTTTTTCTCCTTTCTTGATGATTTCGTGCGCGAATTTTTTTTCATGCCAGTCGTACACATTTACTGTTTTTTTGTTTAAATCTTTATAATGTAAAAAAAAGTTTTTAGTTATATCTAAGAAAAGATTATCGATATTACTTAAAGAATTGTAACGCCTAACATGAGAAGTTGGTACGCCTAGAATTTTGTAATCCTTATCGCCTTCATCATCCATGTCGAGGGCACCAATTACTTTACATTCTACTACGGTACCTCGCTCGATAGGTGTAGAATTATAAACTAAAATATCTAACGCATCACCGTCGTCGCCAAGCGTTTGAGGTATAAAACCGTAACTAGCTGGATAAACCATAGAACTGCTCAAGCTTCTGTCGTAAAAAAAATAACCGTCTTTATGATATTCGTACTTTGCTGAGGTGCCTTTAGGTATCTCAATAACAGCGTTAACTAATTGAGGTGATTTTTTATGTGGCGGCAAGGAATAAAGATTACAACAGCTCATCTAAATTTAAAGGCTCAGTCTCTTCCTGTGAAGCCTTCAGTGTTGCCTCTCCTTGCTTTTTAATTTCTTCTTCTGAGAATCCCCAAAAAGTAATTTCCCATAATATATGAGCTAGTATTTCTTCGTCTGACAATTTAAGGGCTGAAGTGATTGGGCAGTCAACAATCTCGCTCCACAAAAAAAAGTCAATAGCAAAAAGGCCGTCCTCCTCTTCATCGTAAAGGCAAACATCAATAAAATCTTCTTCCTCGGATTCAGCTTGAATTAGATGAATTTCATTTTTAACATTTTTTACTTTTGGGAGCTCTAGCAATTTATTGAATACCTTTTCATAAGACAAGTCAATTTCCATGATCTCGCTTTGAGAATAAGGTTGTTTAACATAATATGTTTTATATATTAAATTAAATACTTTTTTGTATTTGCATTTACTAATCAATTCTCTTAGTGTCATAATCTGAATTATTTAATGGATTATAAAATTGAGAGCTATCATATTCAAGTTGTTTTATGTAAAAACTTTGAAGGTAGATTGCTTTTTGTAAATCTTGAATAGTGTTTTCTTGATCAGAGCAAATGCCATACATTCTTTCGTTTTCCTGATGCTTGTCAAAAATGACATAAAGAATCATGAATATGACTGAAGCGAGAACCCAGAAGCCTGTTTTATAGTCAAATTTATGAGAATTGTAATTAGGGTCAGGCACATATAACATTACACTTAATTCAGCCTATTTTTAAAATAAATGATTAATAGCTTTTAGTCCTTTTTTAAGCTTTATTAAGGAGCTGTCTGTATTCATTTTAACTTTTACATTGTCTTGTATTTTTTCAAATATCTTAGTTGCAATTAAGGATACCATTTGCCTCGTAACACCAATAGACTCAGAAATTTCCTGATGAGTTTGACCTAGTATTAATTTTTTAAAAACTATACTTTCTCTTTCATCTAAAAAATCAGAATATTCAGTAATCCATTTAATTATATTATTAATTTTATTAGAAGCGCACATGTCAACGAGAAAACTTGGTTCTTGTGCGGCGTTAAAGATTTGCGAAGAAATATAATCACTCATCTCTAGATTGGAATCTCGATTCTCTATGAAACTACATAAAGATGTTAATTGATTTCTTTTAATTTCTTTTTTTGAGGTGCCGTTCGCAGTCCAGAAAACAGCATTCTTCGCACAAGAATATGCAAACTTAGCGAAGCCCTCTTTATGTAAACAAGCGTCATCTTGTAAAATATATTTATCTTTATAAAGAATTAATCTTCTGTTAATCTCGGAAACAATCTCTTCTTCCGATAAAGCGTGAAAGTTTCTCCTGTACTTTCTAACAATGTATCTTAGGTCGGGCTGAAAATCAGAAAGTAATTGGTCGTATGTATCTAAGTCCCGCGTTTTCATTCTCGCTTTTTGAATAACATATTCATCTCATTAGGAAAGGCGGCATTTCTAATGTGCGCCCAATCCGTAATTGATAGTTTTTTACCTTTAATTTCATAACCAGCGTGAAACCTGTAAAAACAGGCAGAGCTTATTCTGGAATCTGGATTATCTTCTTTTACTTTTTTTAATAAAATTTTATAAGCAAAGTCTTTTGATTTTGATTTTAATACAGTTTTAAAATTAAATATTCTACCGTCAGGCCTAATTTCTTGATAAGATGCTTTCCAGTATTGCGGAAATTCAAAACTATTAATTTCATTAGTCATTTCAGATAATAAAGCTAAACTTATATTGCAGCGGAGTCGTGTTTTTGAGAACTTTTTGATTTTTTCTAGTATTACTCATAACTAAATACGAGTATATATTAAAAAAGCTAAAAGGTCAAGCCGAAAACATTTTATTTCCACTTGCAGTAATTTGGATCTTCTGCCCTTTTACGACGCATATATTCTCTTTTTTGCTCTTTTCTTTTTTCTGGGTCTTTCTCGTCATATTTGCGCCTAGCTTTAGTTAAAGACTTTTTACCTTTATCTGAATCCCTGTACTTTTTTTGTCTATCGTCCACTGTTAAGTCAATTTGCGCCTGGAAAATTTTTACTGTATATCGTCCACTATCTATTTTAAGTGCGCCTGGAAAATTTTTCCTACATTAACATTTGAAGAGCGGGTTCGCCCTGCATAAGGTGAGCGAGGAAGGGGAGGGCGTGCTCGTCGCATTTATCCAGCTCGTCTTCACCAAAGGTAGGCCAATGGATGTAATATTCAACCATGCTTTTGTAGAAGTGATATTGTCTATGCTCTTCGTGGTTCGCTGGGGTAACTCCGTCTCTAGATACATATGTTAAGACTCCGCCATTTATTTTAATCCATTCAGCTTCATTTTTAAATCGAACATCAGTAACAAAAACATAATAACCTTCGTCCAATTTTTTAACAACCTTATCTTGTATGCTTTTAATCCAGCAGTTTTCGTCTAACTTTCGCCTAATATCTGTGCCATAAGTTACTAAAAAAGGCCGAATTATTTCTTTTTCTTTATCGTCTTCAGTGAAAGCTGATATTCCAGTATTTGTTTTAAGAAATTCATCTGATTCATACTTCAACGCATCTGCGAAGGCGAACCTACAGCACTTTTTACCCTCTCTTTCTAGAATTGCCTTAGCTCTTTTATAAAGAGTGTCTTTCCCTGATCTTGCAAAACCTGTAATTCCTATTAATTGATTCATAATTTATTTATTCTTCTGTATCTAGTTCAAATTCTATATTACCATCATTACATAATTCTTCTACTTTTTCTTGAAGTGCTCCTATAATAGTAATTGTGTTTATATCATACTCATCTAAATAGCGATAGAT
>Ga0255755_1002201_pt1 | contig 16340 bp, 14 predicted proteins | sample 011ome_18_FD_179955 | JGI IMG/M metagenome (GOLD analysis project Ga0255755, IMG submission 179955) | Coastal salt marsh microbial communities from the Groves Creek Marsh, Skidaway Island, Georgia - 011501BT metaG (version 2) | ecosystem: Environmental > Aquatic > Marine > Intertidal zone > Salt... | reverse complement strand
ATTGACTAAAAAAGTTGAGTTCACATCTATGGACGAAGGAACAAGGGATGATTATGACCTTATATCAATCCATGATTCAGAAAATGAAAGAAACCTAGTTTCTAGAGTTATTGAATGGTTGAAGATGATGGATGGAGAGTCGCCCTATAAAATTAGCAGATTACAACATTGTCTCCAAACGGCTACAAGAGCAGAAGAAGACGGAGCTGATACTGAAACTATTGTTTGCGCTCTTCTCCATGATATTGGTGATGTAATTTCACCGTCTAATCATTCTCAGGTTTCTGCGGCACTCTTAAGACCTTATATAAGCAAAAAAAATTATTGGATAGTTCTTAATCATGGTTTGTTCCAAGGTTATTACTGGATGCATCATTATGACAAGAATAGAAATTTGAGAGATCAATATAAGGACCATCCATATTATCAAGACTGTATTGATTTTTGTGCTAACTGGGATCAGAAATCTTTTGATCCAGAGTATAAAACTAAATCCTTAGAATACTTTGTACCTATGATTGAACAGATTTTTTTAAAAGAACCAAAGTCGTTTGTATAAAAATTAAGTACCACAGAAAGTTTTATATTTCACTGAAGAATTTTTAATTGGCTTTTCATATTCATGAAATTCTTGAATTTCGTTGTAAGGATTTTTTAAAATAGCATGAAGTTTTAAAAAAGGTTTCATATTATTATCAAAAACTGCTGCCTCTAAAGCTTCCTCAACTTTATGATTTCTTGGAATATATAATGGATTTACTGCATTCATTGAAGATGCAATCTTTTCATCAGATATGCTTTCTTGCGAGACTCTTTCTTTCCATAATGTCATCCAATTATCGAATGCTATATCATTTTTAAAAAGATTTTTAATACTTTTAATATCGCCAACAAGTGCTTTTGAGAGATATCTAAAGCATAAAGTGAAGTCAACCTTATTAGTTTTCATAAGATTTAATAGCTTAGATATTAAATTAATATCATCTTGATCTTCTTTTGATAAACCAATTTTAGACTTCATAGAAGAAAGCCAATAGTTTGTATATACAGGTTTAATTAACTGGAGCACCTCTGTTAATAGTTTTATTGCTTCATTCTGATCTTTATGGACTAAAGGAATTAATGTTTCAGCAAGCCTGGTTAAATTCCAAGTTAAGATTTTTGGTTGGTTTTTATATGAGTATCTTCCATTTTCATCTATTGAACTAAAAACAGTAGAGGGATCATATACATCCATGAATGCACAGGGACCATAATCAATAGTTTCTCCAGAAATAGTCATATTGTCAGTGTTCATGACCCCATGAATAAATCCAATACTCATCCAATTTGCAATTAATGATGCTTGCTCATTACAAACGGCTGCAAAAAAAGCAAGATAGGGATTTTCCACATCTGTGGTTTCAGGAAAGTGCCTACTCATTGAATAATCAGCTAAGTCTTTAATTAGCGTCTGATTTTTAGATTTGTATGCATATTCAAAACTCCCAACTCTAATGTGACTGGAGGCAACTCTTGTCATTACGCCTCCAGGTAATTCCTGTTCTCTTTGAACATTTTCACCAGTTTTAATTGCAGCAAGGGCTCTTGTTGTTGGAACACCTAATACATGCATGCTTTCGCTAATTAGATATTCCCTTAGCACTGGTCCTAATGCAGATTTACCATCTCCTCTTCTTGAAAATGGTGTTGGCCCAGATCCTTTTAATTGAATATCTTTAAGTTCACCATTGGTATTTACAGTTTCACCAAGTAACAACGCTCTTCCATCACCAAGTGCGGGATTGAAGTGACCAAACTGATGGCCTGCATATGCTTGCGCTATAGGCTGAGAGCCTTCTAAAATTTTTCTTCCTGAAAATATCTCCATACATCTGCTTTGATCCTTTGCCAAAGAGCTTAAATTTAATTCTTCTGCAAGCGAATTATTGAATATAAGTAATTCCGGTGCTGGTGCAGGAGTTGCATAACTCTTTTTGCACATTTCACTAATGCTATCTAAAAAGGTATTTTTTAATTGAAGTTTCAAATTACTTCACTCAATAAAAGTTACAAACTTTTCTATAGATTCTCTTGATGTTCTATAGTTATTTATTGGATGCTCTTTGTTAGGATAGCCTAATGCAATCCCACACCAAACAACCTCGTTATCAGGAATGTTAAGAATATCTTTAACAGTTTTTGGATATATTGACCAAGATTCTTGAAGGCAAGTTCCCATACCACGCTCAACAGCACTTAAACATATATTTTGAATAAACATTCCAACATGCCCCCATCCATTCTCAGCAAATGCTTTATCAATAGTAACTATCATTCCAATCGGAGCACCAAAAAACTTAAAATTCTCTCTTATTTGTAAAAGTCTCGATTCAATATCATTTTGCTTAATAGACAAAGCTGTATACATATCCTTGGCACATTCCGACCTTCTTTTTTTATATTTATCATCTAATGGATTAGGGTATATTTCATATTCTACTTTTTCTTGCACACCAGTGTCATAGTTAGCAAGAGCTTTTTCAACAAGCTTTTCTTTTGCATTGTTAGCTGCAACATAAATTTTCCATGGCTGAATATTACCTCCAGAAGGAGCAAAGCTAGAAATTTCTAGTATCTCTTTGATAGTTTCAATATCTATTGATTCATCAGTGAAGCTTCTAACAGAATATCTTGATCTTATAATTTTTTTAAGGTTCATAATTACTAATCTATTTTTTATTAACAATTCATTGTTCCTTCTTATATAATTTATATCAACAATTTACTGGGGGAAAAATATGATTAGTGATATGCAAAAATGGACTCCAAATGTTGCGAGCATAATCGAACATGCCAAAAACATTTATCCAGATCAAGAAGTAGTAAGCAGAATGGTTTCCGGAGAGATTCATAAAACAAACTATAAAGAAGTTTGCATTAGATCACGAAAGTTAGCCTCAGCCCTTGAAAAGGATGGCTATAAAAAAGGCGATGTTCTAGCCACATTAGCTCTTAATACATATAGACATCTTGAGATGTATTATGGAATTTCAGGGATGGGAGCAATCACTCATACTCTAAATTTTAGACTTCATCCCGAACAAGCTGTTTATATTATTAATCATGCTGAAGATAAGGTGATATTTGTTGAAACACCTTTTATTCCCATGGTGGAAGCACTGAAGGATAAACTAGAGTGTGTCGAAAAGTACATTATCCTATGTGATAAAGTAGGCATGCCAGAAACTGGCTTAAAAAATGCAATTTCTTATGAGGAATACATCGATTCAGGTGATGAAAATTATGAATGGCCAGAGATGGATGATGATGCAGCATGTGGCTTATGTTATACATCTGGAACAACAGGAAATCCGAAGGGTGTTTTGTATGCGCATAAATCAAATATTTTACATGCCCAGGCAGCTCTAACAGGACTAACTATTAGCCCAGATGAATCAATTTTAATGGTTGTTCCACTTTTTCACGTTCTTGCTTGGGGAACACCATACTTTGCACCAATGTTTGGCCTTAAGCTCGTAATGCCCGGCATGCAAATGGAGGGAGAGCCTCTTTATGATTTAATTGAAAAAGAACAGGTAACTCTTGCCTTTGGTGTACCTACAGTCTGGATGGGTCTTTTAGCATACTGCAGGGACAACAATAAGATTTTAAATTCTGTTAAAAATACTGTAATTGGCGGTTCAGCATTATCTTTAGCTATTCTTAAAGAATTCGATGAAGTTCATGATGTAAATGTTATTCAAGGTTGGGGAATGACAGAGATGAGCCCACTAGGAACATCAAATTTCCTTACAGAAGAAATGAGGAAAATGAGTAAAGAGGATAGGTATGCAGTTCAGTTAAAACAAGGTAGACCAATGTACGGTATTGAGTTAAAAGTTGTAGATGATTCTGGAAAAGAACTACCTAAGGATGGTGAATCCCAAGGGCATCTATTAGTTAGAGGACCATGGGTTTTACAAAAATATTTTAAAGCTGAGAAAGATGCTGTTGATCAAGATGGATGGTTTGATACTGGAGACATTTCTGTTATTGATGAAGATGGTTACATGACCATAAAAGATAGAGCCAAAGATGTAATAAAATCTGGTGGCGAATGGATTAGTTCAATCGATCTAGAAAATGCAGCTGTAGGGCATCCAGAGGTTGCTGAAGCTTGTGTTGTTGGAATTCCGCATCCTAAATGGGATGAAAGACCAATCTTATTTATTGTAACAAATAGTGGAGAGCTAATTGAAAAACAATCAATTTTAGACTTCCTAGCGTCCAAAGTTGCTAAATGGTGGCTACCTGATGAAATTGTTTTCCTAAAAGACTTGCCTCATGGCGCTACTGGAAAATTACAAAAATTTGAATTACGAGACGAATACGCTAATTTTTACATGGAGAAATAACATGCTTAAAGTAATTAAACCCTCGGAAATTGAATCTGTTATTGGAACCGAAACAGGTGTATCAGAATGGATTACAATTGATCAAGAGCAAATAAACAAATTTGCTGAAGCTACACTCGATAATCAGTTCATTCATGTTGATCCAGAAGCAGCAAAACCGATATTTGGTTCTACTATTGCTCATGGCTTTTTATCGTTATCTCTGTTAGCGGGAATTCCAATCTCTCAGGGAATGGGTCTTGTAATTGAAGGTATGAAAATGGGTCTAAATTATGGTTTGGACAAAGTTCGCTTTCTAAGTCCAGTTCCAGTAAATTCTGAAGTAAGAATAATAACAGAATGTATGGATATTGCTGAAAAAAACCCAGGTCAATTTTTAGTTAAAAGCAAAGTAACCATGGAAATTAAAGGGGTTGAAAAGCCTGCCTATGTTGCTGAAGCTTTGGCTATGTATATTCTTTAAGATTAACTTAAAAGTCTTTTAAGAATTTTATTTACACTTTGAGGGTTTGCTTTGCCTTGAGTTTCTTTCATCACTTGCCCAACAAAAAAACCAAATAGTTTATCTTTACCGCTTTTAAAAGCGTCAACTTGTGATGGGTTATTATCAATTACTGTTTGCGCAATTGTTTCAAGAAGTGATTCATCTTGAATCTGAACCAGCCCCTTGCTTTCAATAATTTCATCCACATCATTGCCAGTTTCCCATATTTCTTCAAGAACAGATTTAGCTATTTTTCCAGAAATGGTTTTATCAGATATTCTTTCTATCAATGTTGCAAAGTTATCTGAGGTTAAATTTGATTCGTCTATATCTATATTTTCTTTATTAAGTAGGGCACTAATATCACCGACAAGCCAATTAGCAACCAGTTTTGAATCATTAGTTTTTGCACAAGCACCTTCAAACATGCTTGCCATTGTTTTTGATGAGGCAATTATTTTTGCTTCAGATAGATCTAAGTTTAATTCTTCAACATATCTTTTTTCTTTTTCATCAGGCAGCTCAGGAAGGTTGTCCTTAATTTCCTTAAGTTCTTTATCAGAAATTACAACAGGAAGAAGGTCGGGGCATGGAAAGTACCTATAATCATTTGCTTCTTCTTTAGATCTCATTGATCTAGTTTCATTTTTAACACTGTCATAAAGGCGTGTTTCTTGAACAACTGAATCGCCAGATTCTAAAATTCTAATTTGTCTATCAATTTCAAAATTAATAGCTTTTTCAATAAACTTAAATGAGTTTATATTTTTAATTTCAGCTCTAGTTCCAAGCTCAGTATCATTTGATTTTTTTACAGATACATTTACATCGCATCTCATTGATCCTTGTGCCATATTTCCATCACAAATATCAAGAAAAGTCACAATTTGTCTTATAGCTTTAAAATAAGCAACTGCTTCTCTTGCATTTGAAATCTCAGGCTCAGACACAATTTCCAGCAAAGGCGTCCCAGCTCTATTTAAATCAACACCAGTTTCGCCATCAAAGAGATCATGAATAGATTTACCTGCATCTTCTTCAAGATGAGCTCTTGTGATATTAATTATTTTTTCTTCGCCATCCACTTCAATTTTAATTGAACCTTTTCCTACAATTGGTAAAGCCATTTGAGTTATTTGATAGCCTTTTGGAAGATCTGGATAAAAATAATTTTTTCTATCAAAAGTTGATGTTTGGTTTATCTTGGCATTTGTTGCTAAGCCAAAACGAATTGCTTTATAAAATGCTTCTCTATTTGCAACAGGTAACACTCCTGGCAATCCTAAATCAATTAAATCTACATGGGTATTTGGTTCTGCTCCAAAACTTGTTGATCCACCAGAAAAAAGTTTTGAATCAGTGGAAAGTTGAACGTGAATTTCTAATCCTATTACAGTTTCCCAGCTCACGATTTAATGCCTGTAGGTGTTTTAAGATGCCAGTCTGTTGACATTTGAAAATTATGTGCTGCTTGTAGCAGTCTACTCTCATCTAAAAAGTTTCCAATTAACTGAAGTCCAATTGGTTTATTATCAATCATGCCATTTGGAATAGACATAGCAGGAAGGCCAGCAAGATTTGCTGGAATTGTGAACAAATCTTCTAAGTACATTTGAATTGGGTCATCGCCTTTTGATCCAACTTCAAATGCGGGACCTCTTGTAGTTGGCGACATAATAATGTCTACACTTTTAAAAGCAGAATCAAAATCATTTTTTATTAGCCTTCTAACTTGTTGTGCTTTTTTATAGTAAGCATCATAAAAACCTGCAGAAAGAACATAAGAGCCAATTAAGATTCTTCTTTTTACTTCGTCTCCAAAACCTTCAGATCTAGTTTTTATATAAAGCTCCTCAAGATTTTTAGGATTTTCGCATCTTTTTCCAAATTTAACTCCATCAAATCTTGATAAGTTTGATGAGCATTCTGCTGGAGCTACAACATAATATGTAGGAACTGACAGTGAGATATTTGGCAGAGAGATTTCGATAAATTCTGCGCCAAGAGATTCGTAATGTTTTTTTGATTCCTCAAATATTTTAACAACTTCATTATCGAGCTTTGATAAATCAAATTCTTTTACAAGACCTATTTTTAACCCTTTAATAGGTGAATTTAGGTTTTCTGAAAAATTAGGCACATCTTCATTAAGTGAAGTTGTATCTTTATCATCATGAGAACACATTTCATTGAGAAGTAATGCACAATCTTCTGCAGTTCTTGCCATTGGGCCTGCTTGATCTAAACTAGATGCAAATGCAATCATTCCCCATCTAGAGATTCTTCCATAAGTTGGCTTTATGCCTGTGATACCACATAAAGATGCAGGCTGTCTGATTGATCCTCCTGTGTCTGTTCCAGAAGCAGCTGGAACTATGCCAGCAGCAACAGCAGCGGCTGCACCTCCTGAGCTACCTCCAGGAACTAAATTTTTTCCCCAAGGGTTTTGTACATTGCCATAAAAACTGGTTTCATTTGAAGAACCCATAGCAAATTCGTCCATATTTGTTTTTCCAACAGAGATACAACCTGCATTTTCAAGATTTTTTATAACTGTTGCAGAATATGGAGGAATAAAATTAGACAACATGTTAGACCCACAAGTGGTTTTAAGATCTTTTGTACAAAAAAGGTCTTTTTGGGCAATCGGTATACCAGCTAATGATCCCGAACTAGGACTATTATCAAGTTTATTTGCTTTATTCATTGATTCTTCTTCATTAAGAGTTATGAATGCATTTAATTTAGCATTACTTTTGATCAGTGAAAAAGTTTCTTTTATGAGCTCAGCATTAGAAATATCATTATTATTGAGCATAGTTTTTAGCTCAGATACACTTTTATATTGAATACTCATTCAACAACTCTTGGAACTAAGAAGTAGTCTTCATTAGATTTAGGAGATCTTTCAAGAAAGACCTCTTTTCTATTTTTTGCAGATACATTGTCTGATCTAGTTTTTGCAGTTTTTTCAAGTGGGCTTGCTAAGGGCTCTATATTTTCTGTATCAGCCGCATCTAATTGATCTACAAATTTAATAATATTTTCAAGATCTTTAGTTATTTTTTCTTCATTATCTTCATTAATCGAAAGTCTTGATAAGTAAGCTATAGTTGAAACTGTTTTCTTGTCCATATATAGGATATTATTATAAATTAGATGGGGGATATTAACCCAACTTAATAATTATTAACATATATTTTAGGGAATCACGTGGAATTCAATATTTTTAAGACTGTTAGAGGATATTTTTCAAATGATCTTTCAATTGATTTAGGAACAGCAAATACACTTATATATACCAAAGATGTTGGTATTGTTCTTGATGAACCTTCAGTGGTTGCTATCAGAGAAATAAGGGGACAAAAAACGGTTGTTGCTGTTGGAACAGAAGCAAAAAAAATGCTGGGAAGAACTCCTGGCAATATTAAAGCTATTAGACCTTTATCAGAAGGAGTCATAGCTGATTTCCAAGTAACTGAAAAAATGCTTCAACATTTTATTGCTAAAGTTCACGAACAGCGTTTTATTAAACCAAGTCCAAGGGTTTTGGTATGTGTTCCATGCAGATCAACTCAAGTAGAGAGAAGAGCCATAAGAGAATCTGTATTAGGTGCTGGTGCTAGAGACGTTAAATTAATTGAGGAGCCTATGGCTGCAGCCATAGGGGCTGGACTTCCGGTAGAAGAAGCTAGCGGTAATATGGTAGTAGATATAGGGGGCGGCACATCTGAAATTGCAATAATATCTTTAAACGGGGTTGTTTATTCAGAATCAGTAAAAATTGGTGGCGATAAAATGGATGAGGCTATTGCATCTTGGATTAGAAGAAATTATGGTTGTGTAATTGGAGAATCAACTGCAGAAAAAATAAAATATACAATTGGTTGTGCAACATCAGAGTCAGACAAGCTTGAAATGTCAATAACTGGAAGAAACCTAGCAGAAGGCATTCCTGAAACATTTAACATTAACAGTGGGCAAATTTTTGAGGCAATGAGAGATCCTCTTTATGGCATAGTTAGAGCTATAAGAAATGCTTTAGAATTGTCACCTCCAGAATTAGCTGCGGATATTGCAGAAAGAGGAATTGTATTAACTGGTGGAGGGGCTCTGATGAGGGATCTTGATAAACTTATATCAAGCTCTACTGGAATACCCGTAATTCTTGCTGAAGATCCTCTAACTTGTGTTGCAAGGGGCGGCGGTCAAGCATTAGAAATTATGGATAAATACAATATAGATTTACTTTCTTCAGAGTAAACAATATGTCTAGGGTAGCACCCACTTTAGGCACAAAATTTTTATATGTTTTGTGCATTCTTTTTTCAATATTTTTAATTTATACAGATCTTAAACTTAAGTGGTTTGGTGATATAAAAAACCTTTATCACTCAGTTATTATTTCTACTAAATATGTTATTAAAACCACGACTATAAAGCCTTTCACTTATCTGTATCAAACTTCAATAGATAAAAATGAATTAATTAATGAGAATAAAAAACTCAAATTGGAACTTGATAAGAGCTATATCTCAAACTTTATAATCTCACAAGATTCAAAATTTTTTGCAGATGATGAAGCAATTAAATATTTTTTAGATTTAAATAATCTCAAAGAAGTTTTTTATTTAGCTAAATTAAAATATTTTGATTATGAAATGTACCTGTGCTGTAACAAGCACAGAATTCTAATTGAGGTTTCTGGTGATGAGAATTTTATTGGGAGTGTGGTAATCAATAAAGATGGCATTATTGGACAAATTATTAATGAAAATTCTTTAAGCGAAGTATTATTACTTACCGATGTAAATCATGTAATGCCAATAGTTTCTGGAAATCAATTTTGTAATGCTAGAGGTTCTGGAAAGCCAGGAATTATAACTTGTTCATACAATAATAAGTTATGGCTTAATCAAGTATTTATTGATCAAGAATTTTTATCATCTGGTATGGGAGGTATTTATCCTAAGGATTTGCTTATTGGAAGGGTTGGTGAAATAAGACAAGTTGATGAAAATGTAACTGAATTTGATATTAATCTCATATCAAGTCCAGAAACTACAAATGTTTTCGGAGTTTTTAAGGGTTTATGAAAAAATTAAATACAATTAAATTTTTAATAATTATTTTTATTTCAAATTTAGTTGAAAGTTTTATAGCTCCTTATTTATTTAGCTTTCATGTAAGTTTCCCTTTAACTTTCTTTATTTATTCAGCCGTCATATATAACCTTAATAAAAATATAAATCCAATATTTTCTTTTTTATTTGGTTTGTATGTAGACCTAATTTCAGCTAATCCATTTGGTCTTAATGCGGGACTTTTTACAATAATTACTTATGTAATAAACAGCTATGCAAATGTTTTTAAATTATATTCATTTATTCAAATATGCATACTTTTTGGAATTTCCTCTATTTTTTATATTGGATTTAAAAATTTAATTATTAATTTAGAAAATTTTTCTTATTTGTTATTGTTAATAAGCTTTTTATTTAATACCTCTTTATTTCTTTTATTAATACTTTTTAGACATTACTTTCCTAAAATTTTTATTAAATATGATTAATAAGATTAAAAAATTCATTTTTTTTACTTTTTTACTTACAAGCTTAATTTTATTATTTTTATTAATTCTATATGGTTTTTTATTATATAAACCAAATCAGACAATAAAATTTATAGATAAAGCTTTTATTTTCGAGTATTCAATAGACATCGAATCTATTGAATCTAATAGAAATTTTACTAATCCAGTATTTATTAATAAAGAATTAAAAATTAAAGATAATCAGAAAAATGAATTAATCTATATACCAAATATAAAAATTGGAATTAACTTATTTAAATCGCTTTTTAAAAAACATATTTCATTAAGCCTTCTTGAAATTGATTCATTCATTTCCTCACATAGCTCACCAAGCAATACAACAGAACCATTTTTAATTAATGGAAATCAATTAGTAATTACTAACGACTCTGTTAATATTTCAGCAGAAGATTTTGAGTTTTTTATTTCCTCTAATAATTCTAAAATTGTGCTAGTTAACGGAAATATTAATACCTATCCATTTAATAAGATTAATGCTCTTATAGATTCAAAAGAAAATAAAATACTTTATAAGAGCAGCCATAGTTTTAATAGCCAATTTTTAGATCAAATTGATTTTATAAATCTTAAAACATTTAAAAATCATGAACTATATTTAAATCTTGATACAAAGGGATATTTTGATTTTGCAACAGGTAAAAATAAAAGAATTGATAAACTAATCTTCAAAAATTCAACTATAACAACAAATACTGACTTCTTGATTAAAAACATCAAATCAAAAATTTTTTCAAACTTGAATAATGAATTTGTTGGGATATTTCAATCATCATTACCAGATCAGAATATAGCTGGCAGCATTTTATATGATTCTGATAAAAGCACTATTAGAACAAATTTAAAAATAAATATGGATGAAATTATTGATTCAAGTCCATATTTTTCTATGGGTGGACAGGAAATTTTTAAAGTAATGATGATATTTTCTGATGATAATCTTGAGATGAATATGGTAACCAATCTTACTAATACAAATTTTTCTACTGGTATTCAAGATTTTTCTGATAAGTTAAATCAAAATATAGAGACTTCTATTTATATTGAAAATATGTCAAAACCGACATATCAGATTAAAAATAAATACATTAATGCGTATATTAAATCTAGTGGTGATGGATATTTTGCTTTTGGCGAAAACTATCAGAAAAAAATTAAAACTAGTAAATATAACAATGGTTTTCACATTTATTTAGATCTTAATAATTTAAGTTTTGATGAACTTTTTTATGGTTCGTCAGTTGGCGATAACCATTTATTAAAATCAGTAAATATTAAATCTAAACAGTTTAATTTTTTAGATAATAAATACTCAAATATAAATTTGAATCTTAGCTTAGAAGATGAAATTTATATTAATATTTCAGGCAATGAACTAAATGGCGAAATAAATATTGATCAAACAAATTTTATTAAAATAAAACTTAGAGACAGTTTCATTAATTTCAATGAAATAAAGTCAGGTCAAACTAATGTAGCCTCTAATTTAAATAATATTAACCTTAGGTTTATTGGAAACAATATAAAAACTAAAAATAACATCTTTCGAGATATTGATTTTTATATTTTAAAAAACAAAGATATCCTAACAATTGATAATATAAAAATCGATAGCAATAGATTAGACATTGGCCCAACAAAGAATAATCAAAAGGCTTACATTAGCTATAACAAATTAAATGATTTATATAAAATAAAGGGTAGCTATAAATTTGATAATTCTTCGGGATACTTCAAAAGTTTCACAAAATACGATTTTAATTTATTTAAAACTGATTTAAATATTCAGTGGAATAGTATAAAAAGTCTAAAAAATCTTGAAGGCAGAGTTGATTTTTTATTTGAAGATTTAAACTTAAATACAAGTGCAGCTGATTCAACTCTTTTAATTGCATTAAGGATTTTAAATTTAAATGGAATTGTTGAAGGTATTGATAACATATCTAATGGTACATTAAATATTAATCAAGCCTCAGGAAATATTTTAGTTGGCAAGAAAAGAGCATTTATTTCTTCACCTATAATCATAAATACAAACGAAGCTGCCATGAGATGGAATGGTGAAATTTTAAAAAATATTTCTGGTGAATTGGATCTTCTAAATCTTGATTTATCAATGAGATTAAAAATATCTGAAAATATTCCTTGGTACGCAGCTTTAATCGGTGGAATTCCTGCAATTGCAGGAGGCATTGTTTTAGAAAACATATTTGAAGATGAAATTGAAGATGTTTCTACTATAGACTTTACAGTACAGGGGTCAATCAGAAATCCTGAAATTCTAAGATTAAATTAAAAAAACTGTAGCAAGGCCTAAAAATGATAAAAAACCTATTACATCTGTAACTGTTGTCACTACAACACTTCCAGATATTGCTGGGTCCTGGTTAAGTCCTCTTAATATTATTGGAACGAAAACACCAGCAACAACAGAACTTATTAAATTAATAATTAGGGCAAATGAGATTAGAAAAGAGAGTTTAATTTCATCAAACCATAAAAAAGTTACCAGTCCAACTAGAATAGACAAAATCAAACCATTCATAATAGATACAGCTAATTCTCTTTTGAAAAGCCATTTTAGGTTTGTGGTATTTATTTGCTCAAGAGTTAGTCCTCTAAGAACAATGGTTAATGTTTGAGTTGCAGCAACCCCACCCATACTAGCAACTATTGGCATTAAGACAGCCAGATATACAATTTGATCTAGAACATCTTTAAAAATATTAATTGTCATTGACGCTATAAAAGCAGTTAGAAGGTTCATGCTCAACCAAAAAACTCTGCTTCTAGCAGCTCTTCCGGGAGGAGCAAATGTATCCTCTGCAACTCCAGCCATGCCAAGAAAATTTTGATCAGCATCCTCTTTTATGACATCTAAAACATCATCTATGGTAATTCTTCCTATTAATTTGCCAAACTCATCAATAACTGCAGATGAGATGATGTCATTTCTCTCAAATATTGTTGCAACTTCTTTATCGTCTTGAGAAACGAGAATTGGATTAATTGATGTGTTCATAATCTCTCTTACAGTTAGATTTGGCTTACATGTAATTATTTTACTAATGGCAATCTCGCCAATATATTCATCTTCTTTATTAACAACAAAAATCTTATCTGTATTATCTGGAAGTTCTTCTTGATCTCTAAGGTAATTAATCACAACTTCTATACTGTGACTTGGCCTTACGCTAATGACATCTGTATTTAAAAGACCTCCAGCAGTGTTTTCGGGATAGGTAAGACCAATTTCAATTCTTTTTCTGTCTCTATATGACATTTTAGAAAGAATGGTATTCATTCTTTCTTCTGGGAGATTCTGAAGAATATCTACAGTTTCATCTGGCTCAAGTTCTTTTACAGCTTCTGCAAGCTCTTCATTGGAAATATTTGAAACTAATTCTTGTTGAATCTCTTCACCGAGATCAACTAAAACATCTCCTTCTTCATTAGTTTCTAATAGTGAAAAAAATAATTTTCTTTGTTTGGGAGGAGAGGACTCCAGAGCATGCGCAATTTCCGATGATGATAATTTTTTTAAAAGACTTCTTATTTCATCTTGTGAAAGTTCAGAAGAACTTTCTAATAATTGATTAAGATTATTTTCTTGCTCTATGGACTCCATAGACTAATTCTACATTAATGATAAAAAAATAATTACCTATTCCTTGAAGAAGCTATATTAAGTTTTTTTCTATATTTTGTGATGGTTCTTCTTGCTAGGTTAAAACCTCTTTTATTTAATTCTATGGCAATTTTATTGTCGCTTTTGGGTTTTTTTTCATTTTTTATTATTGATTCAATTAATTGCATTAATTGTAAAGGAGTAACATCTCTAGTTTTAGAAACAGATGAAACCAATAAAGATTTTAAAGGCATTATACCTTTTGGAGTATCTATGTATTTTGATCTTAGAATTCTTGAAACAGTAGACGGATGAAGCCCAAGCTCATCTGATAGACTTTTGTTAGAAAGAGGATTAATTTTTAAAGGATTATCCTGCAAAAAAGAAATTTGCCTCTTACAAATTAATTCTCCAACTTGCATGACAGTGTCATTTCTTTTTTTAATTGAGCTAAGAAGCCATTTAGCATCCTGAATTTTATCTGCTAACTCTTTATTAGGGTTATTTTTTAATTGGGTGTTCGTCTTTTCAATTAACTCATGGTCAATTTTAATTTTAGGAAAAGTATCATTTATAAAATTAACAGAAAGAGATTTTTCTTTTAATTCAATTTTTAAATCTGGAATTATGTAATTAGTATTTTCATAGTTAAGACCTGGGCTTAAATCACATGATTTAATTTCATTCATTGCTTTTTCAATATCTTTGACCGCGTATCCCCTTTTTTGAAAGGTATTAATAATTTCTTCTAAACTCTCAGATCCATTCTGACCGAGTATTTCTTGACATAGCTCTTTAATTTTATGATTGAATTTTTTGGAGTCAATTTGTATTTTTATACATTCTTTAAAATCTCTAAAACCGACACCAATGGGTTCAAGTTTTTGAATAATATCTTTTAAAACATCGCTGATATAACCTATCGAGTATTTGTATGAGAGCATTTCCTCTATTTCATCCAACTCCTCTAATAATTGACCAGATTCATCAATGCATTCAACTATGGTTAGAGCTATTTCCTTTTGTTCATCATTTAAGCTTAAATCATTTACTTGATTTATAAGTGACTCTCTTAAATTTTCGACAGCTGCAACATTAAAATCAAAATCAGCATCATTATAATTTTCATCAAACTCAAAATCGTCAGCAATTTCTTTTTCAACAAAAGGATTAATTTCAATCTCTTGATCAATTTTTTGAATTAGCTCATATCTAGATAATTGAAGCAAATCAATCGATTTTTTGAGCAGTGGAGTCAATGAAATTTTTTGTTTTTGCTTAAATTCTTTAATTAATGAAATAGCCATGATGGGTTTAACTGTACATATCACCTAAATAAACTTTTTTGACCATTTCATCTTTGATTAATGAATTTTTATCACCTTTTGCAATAATTGAACCATTATTAATAACAATTGCATGATCACATATTTCTAATGACTCGCGAACATTATGATCAGTAATTAAAATACCAATATTTTTATTTTTAAGCTTTATAAGAACTTGTTTAATCTCATCAATGGCTATTGGATCTATTCCAGCAAAGGGTTCATCTAAAAGAATTATCTTAGGATTTGCTGCAAGTGTTCTTGCAATTTCAACCTTTCTTCTTTGACCGCCTGAAAGTTGTCTTCCTTTATGGTTTAAGATTTCTGATAAATTAAATTCATCAATTGATTTAGTTATAAAATTTTCTATATTCTCTTTTCTTTTAAATGATAATTCTGCAAGACCTAATAAGTTTTCATAAACTGAAAGATTCTGAAAAATAGAAGGTTCTTGTGGCAAGTACTTTATTCCCATTTTTGATCTTTTATGCATGGCAAAGCTTGAAACATTCTTATCAGCCAAAAAAATGTTACCTTTATCTGCTTTTATTAAACCAGCTATTATGTAAAAGGTTGTAGTTTTACCAGCACCATTTGGCCCCAAAAGACCACTAATACAACCTGAAGGCACTTCAAAACTTATATTGTCTACAATATTTTTATCTTTAATTGTCTTAGTAATGTTTTGTATTGAAAGCATAATTAATTATTTGATAAAACTTCACCATTTATTGTATTGAAAATTATTTCTTTAGATGAAATGTTGATATTGTCATAGTAGATAGTCGCATTACCAACTAGTTGTATTTTATCTGTTTCTGTAAAAATAATTTCATCAGCGCTGCCAGTAAAAAAATTATTTTTAGCAGTTGATGTAATCTTAGATGGCTCA
>Ga0255755_1002200_pt1 | contig 16341 bp, 9 predicted proteins | sample 011ome_18_FD_179955 | JGI IMG/M metagenome (GOLD analysis project Ga0255755, IMG submission 179955) | Coastal salt marsh microbial communities from the Groves Creek Marsh, Skidaway Island, Georgia - 011501BT metaG (version 2) | ecosystem: Environmental > Aquatic > Marine > Intertidal zone > Salt... | reverse complement strand
GAGGGCGAGGACCAGGGCCAGGGCCACCGCCTCCCGGAAAGGGCCCTCCCCGGGGCGGCCCAGCCGCTCGTAGATGGCCAGGGCCAGGGTGGTCCACTCGGGCCGCCAGAGGACGAGGCTCGCCCCGAACTCCCCCAAAAGGGCCGCCAGGGCCAAGGCCGTCCCCGAGGAGAGGGCGGGGAGGAGGAGGGGAAGCTCCACCCGGAGGAAGGCCCGAAAAGGGCCCGCCCCCAGGACCCGGGCCGCCTGGAGGAGGCTCGGGGGGAGGCCCCGGAGGGCGGGGAGGAGGGCCCGGGCGAGGAGGGGGTAGGCGAGGAGGGCGTAGGCGGTGAGGAGGAGAAGGAGGGAGCCCCGGAGGCCAGGGTAGGCCACGAGGTACCCGAGGCCCACGGCCACCGGGCTCACCATGAGGGGCAGGAGGCCCAAGAGGTCCACCCAGAGCCTCCCCCGGGCGGCGAGGGCGTAGGCCACCCCCAAAAGGAGGGCCAGGCCCAAGGCCCCCAGGCTGAAGCGGAGGGTGTTGGTCAGGGCCAGGGGCAAGGGGGTGAAGTCCTCCGAGGCCCAGGCGGAGACCAAGGCCAGGGGCTCCAAGCGCAGGGCCAGGGCGAGGAGGGGGGCGTAAACCCCGAGGAAGAAGACCCCCATCCCCAGGGCCAAGGCCCACCCCCGCCCCCGCGGGAGGGGGCGGGGCGGAACGGGGGGCGGGAGGACCGCCCCCTGGAGGCGGAGGTAGAGGAGGGCCACCCCGGCCAAGGTGGCCACCTGGAGGAGCATGAGGGCGCTGGCCTCGGGGAAGGCCAGGCGGTAGGCGAGAAGGGTGTAGACCTCCACCTCCAAGGTGGCGTACCGGGGCCCTCCGAGGAGCAGGGGCACCCCGAAGGCGGAGAAGGCGTAGAGGAAGACGAGGAGGCCCGCCGAGCCCAAAGCGGGGAGGAGGAGGGGAAGCCCCACCCGGAGGAAGGCCCGAAAAGGGCTCGCCCCCAGGACCCGGGCCGCCTCCAGGGGCCTTTCCAGCGCCAGGGCCACCGGGAGGAGGATGCGCAGGGCGAGGCCCAGGTTGTAGAAAAGGGCGGCCCAGTAGAGGACGGCCCGGGTGCCGTAGAGGTCCAGGCCCAGAAGCCCTCGAGGCCCCACCAGGGCCAGAAACCCCAAGGCCACCACCGGGGTGGGCAGGACGAAGGGCAGGGTGGAAAGGGCGAGGAAGCCCGCCCTACCCGGGAAGCGCCAGCGGAAGAGGAAGGCGAGGGGTAGGGCCAAGGCCAGGGTGAGGAGGGCGGAGCCGAGGCCGTACTCCAGGCTGAAGAGGTAGCGCTCCCAGTAGTAGGGGTTGGCCAGGGCGCGGCCGAACCCCTCCCCCACCCCCAGGACCAGGACCCGGCCTAAGGGGTAGAAGAGGGCGAAGGCGAGGAAGGCGAGGACCAGGGCGGCCGCGCCCACCCCAGCTCACCGCCGCCCGGCCCGCACCGCCTCGGGGTCCTGGCCCTGGAGGACCACCCGGGTCCACTCCTCAATCCACCGCTCCCGGTTCGCCGCCATGCGGGCCGGGTCCAGGCGCACGGCCCCGGCGGGAGGCGGGGTGAAGCGGAAGACCTCGGGCAGGCGGGCGTCCCGCCTGGCGGGGTAGACCCACATCTCCGTGGGGATGTTCTCCTGCACGGGGCGGGAGAGGAGCCAGTCCACGAAGCGGCGGGCGGCCTCCAGGTTCTTGGTCCCCTTGAGGATGCCCACGAACTCCACCTGGAAGAAGGCGAGCTCCGGGAAGAGGTTCCCGGTGGGGGGCTCCTTGTACTTGCCCTCGGAGTAGTAGACCTCGGCGGCGGGGCTCGTGGTGTAGGAGACCACCAGGGGCCGGTCCCCGCCGTGGAGGGTGAAGTGGGTGTAGTAGGCCTCGCTCCAGCCCTTGGCCACCCGGACGCCCCCGTCCCGGAGCCTGGCCCAGAAGTCCAGGTACCCGTCCTCCCCGAAGCGGGCCACCGTGGCCATCAGGAAGGCGAGGCCCGGGGAGCTGGTGGCGGGGTTCTCCACCACGAGCAGGCGGGCGTACTCCGGGCGGGCGAGGTCCTCCGGCCTTTGCGGCAGGGCCTTGCCCCGGAAGTAGGCCCGGTCGTAGTTGAGGCTGACGAAGCCGTAGTCCACGGGGATGGCCCGGAAGCTGGGGTCCAGAAGGAGCTCGGAGCGGAGGTTCCGGATCTCCGGGCTCACGTAGGGGAGGAGGATGTCCGCCTCGAGGGCCCGGGAGAGGAAGGTGTTGTCAAAGCCGTAGAGGACGTCGGCGATGGGGGCCCCCTTGGAGAGGATGGCCTTGTTCAGGGTCTCCCCCGCGTCGCCTCCCTTGAGGAAGCGGAGCCGGATCCCCGTCTCCTCCTGGAACCGGGCGATGAGGGCCTTGTCCAGGGAGAAGCTGGAGTGGGTGAGGACCACGAGCTCCTGGGCCAAGCCCAGGGTCAGGAACGCCAAAGCCGCCAGGATTTTCCGCATCGCGCCCCTCCTTGTCACCGGGAGGGGATGGCCGTCACCTTCCCTACGCCGGCATGACCCGGATCAGGTTCCAAGGGTATGCTCTCAGCCCCTTTGGGGCACCCCCGGTGACGGCCTCAGTCTACCAGAGGCCCGCGGAGGGCGGGGACCAAGGCGGCGAGGGCCTCCTTGAAGGCCTCCTCAAAGGCCTCGGGGGCGTCAATCCAGAGGTAGTGGCCCGCCTCCGGGAGGACCCGGATGGGGGCGCGGAGCCTCGAGGCCACCTCCTCGGCGTAGGGGTAGCTCGTCCCGTCCCGCTCCCCCACGAGGACGTAGAGGGGGCGGCGCTCCGGGGTGAGGTAAGGGGTGTAGTCCAGGCGCCAAAGCCCGTTGCGCAGGAAGGCGAGGCCGGGCGCGTCCGAACCCAAAATCCCCGCCCCCTCGGCGAGCCACTCGTAGGCCATCCGCCCCCGGGGGGTGGGGAACATGAGGCGGTCAAAGAGGGCCTTGGGCTCCTCCCGCTTGAGGGCCTCCTTGAGGTTCTCCTCCGGGTCGGGGAGGGGGGCAAGCCCCGCCGCCTCCGCCAGGCGGGCGGCGAGCCAAGGGAAGTTGACCCAGGGAGCGAGGAGGATGGCCCCTTCCGCCTGGGGAAAGCGCCTGAGCACCTCCAGGGCCACCACCGCTCCGAAGCCGTGGGCGAGGAGGCCGAAGCGCTCAACCCCCAAGGCCTCGGCGAGGAGGAGGGTGTCCTCCACCAACGCGTCCACGGTGAAGAGCCTGGGGTCTTGGGGAAGCTCCAGGCTCCGCCCCGAGCCCCGCTGGTCAAAGTAGACCACGCGGAAGCCCTCCAGGTAGTCCTGGAGGCCTTCCCGCAGGACGTAGGCGTTCCCCCCGGGACCGCCGTGGAGGACGAAGAGGGCGGGCCCCTCCACGGGACCCACGTCCTCCACGTAAAGCTCCGCCTCCCCTACGGGGACGTACCCGATCTCTTCCCGCATCCCCTATAGACTACCCCATCCTCCAGGCGGAAGGCCCAGACCCTGACCCCGGGCACGGCCTCGGCCCGGGCCCGGGCCTCCTCCCCGGCCCCGAGGACCTGGAGGAGGAAGACCCCTTCGCCCTCGAGGAGCCAGTAGGGATGGGGCAGGGCCTCCGCCAGGGCCACCAGGGCCTCCCGGTCCTTCCCCTCCACGAAGAGGACCCTCATTCCCCACCCCCCAAGGCGGGCCCCGCCCCCTGCCAGAGGCGGTGGTAGAGGAGGATCTGGGCGCTCTCCTCCAGGGTGGTCATGAGGCCGTAGGCCTCGAGAAGGGCCTCCTCCGGGGCCTCCTTCAGGCCCACGGCGAAGGCCCCGTGCCCCCTCAGGAGGCAGGCCCGGTGCTCCCGCAAGGCCTCGGCCACGCTCAAGGCCGCCTCCTCCGTGGCGGAGACCGTCTTGGGGGCGAGGACCGGGACCTCCTTCAGGTAGTGCTGGCCCTCGAGGTCCAAAGGCCTTAGGCGGGAGAGGTGGAAGGAGAGGGCCACGGCCACCCGGGGGTGGGCGTGGACCAGGGCCCGGGCCCCGGTCCTGCGGTAGACCTCCCGGTGGACCACGCTCTCCACGCTCGCCCCTTCGGGGATGGGCCCTTCCAAGGGCACCTCCAGGAGGTCCTCCGGGGTGAGCCTCGCCTTCTGCACCCCGCTTTTGGTGATGAGGAACCCCCCCTTGGTGCGCACGGAGAAGTTCCCGGCCGTGGCGGAGATGAGGCCCTGGGCGAAGAGGTCCTCGCCCACCTGACGGAACGCGGCGTACAACCGGGCGCGCACGGGCCCATTATGCCGGAAAAAGGCCCCCGGGGAAACCGGGGGCCTCCACCTTGCGGGGCGGGCTTAAGCCTGCTTGCCGGGCTGCTCCCGCTTGACCCCGCGCCGGGCGGCGGGCCGCTCCTTGGCCTCCACCGCCTCCTTGCGGGCCTCCTCAATGGCCTTCAGGGTCTTCTGGTCCACCACCTGGGTGAAGCGGACGAAGTCCGAACCCGTGCCCGCCGGGATCAGGCGGCCCAGGATGACGTTCTCCTTGAGGCCGATGAGCTCGTCCTTCTTCCCGGCGATGGCCGCCTCGGTGAGGACGTGGGTGGTGTTCTGGAAGCTGGCGGCGGAGAGCCAGCTCTTGGTGGAGAGGGCGCTCTTCGTGACCCCCATGAGGAGGGGCTTCCAGGCCACCGGGGTCTTGCCCTCGGCGATGAGCCTCTCGTTCAGGGCCTCCACGTCCCACTTCTCCAGGACCTGGCCCTCGAGGAGGCGGCTGTCCCCGGGGTCGGTGACCTCCACGTACTTCATCATCTGCCGGACCACGATCTCAATGTGCTTGTCGTGCAGCTTCACGCCCTGGGCCCGGTAGACCTTCTGGATCTCCTCCACCAGGTAGCGCTCCACCGCCTCGGGGCCCTTGGCCTCCAAGAGCTGGTGGGGGTCAATGGCCCCGCGGGTGAGGGGCTGGCCCGCCTCCACGTAGTCCCCGTCCTTGACGAGAAGGCGCGCCTCCTTGGGGAGCTTGTACTCCTTGGAGAAGCCCTCGGACTCCACGAAGACGGAGAGCTTCTCCTCCGTCTCCTCAATGCGCACCACCCCGTCAATCTCGGAGATCACCGCCTTGGCCTTGGGGCGCCGGGCCTCAAAGAGCTCAATGACGCGGGGCAGACCCTGGGTGATGTCCGCGGCCCCGGCCACGCCGCCCGTGTGGAAGGTGCGCATGGTGAGCTGGGTGCCGGGCTCGCCGATGGACTGGGCGGCCACGATGCCCACCGCCTCGCCGATGGAGACGGGCCGGGCCATGGAGAGGTCGTACCCGTAGCACTTCTGGCAGACCCCGTAGCGGGTCTGGCAGGTGAGGGGGCTGCGGACGGGCACCTCCTGGATCTCCCCGGCCTCGGCGGCCTTGATGAGGAGGTGGACGTCGTCCATGGAGAGGTAGCGGCCCTCCTCGAGGCGCACCCCCAGGACCTCCACCTCCCGGGCCAGGACGCGCCCGTAGAGGCCCGCCTCAATGTCCGCGCGCTTCCTCAGGCGCAAGGAGCGGGTCACCTCGTCGGGCTGGAAGAGGGGAACGGAGATGTAGTTGGTGGTGCCGCAGTCCGCCTCCCGCACCACGATCTCGTGGGTCACGTCCACGAGCTTGCGGGTGAGGTAGCCGGAGTCGGCGGTGCGGAGGGCGGTGTCCGCCCCGCCCTTACGGGCCCCGTGGCTGGAGATGAAGTACTCCAAGACGGTGAGGCCCTCGCGGAAGGAGGAGCGCACCGGCACCTCAAAGGTCTCGCCCGAGGGCTTCTGCATGAGGCCGCGCAGGCCGCAGAGCTGGCGGATCTGCTGCGGGTTGCCCCGGGCCCCGGACTGGGCCATGACGTAGAGGGGGTTGAAGGGGTAGTTCTCCTCAAAGTTCTTGAAGACCGCCTGGGTGACCTTCTCCGTGGTCTCGGTCCAGAGCTGGAGGATCTGGTCGTACCGCTCCCGGTCGGTGAGGAAGCCCATCTCGTAGGCCTGCTCAATCTGGAGGAGCTTGCGGTCGGCCTCCTCCAGGTACTGCTTCTTCTCCTCCGGGATCACGGCGTCGTCAATGCCGATGGTGATGCCGCTCGTGGTGGAGAAGGTGAAGCCGTAGTACTTGAGGGCGTCCAGGAGCCTGGCGGTCTTCTCCATCCCCAGGCGGAGGAAGGCCTGGTAGACCAGGTCCTTGAGGGAGTTCTTCTCCTGGGGCACGTCCAGCTGGATGAGCTCCCAGGCCACCTTCTCGTCCTCCACCGCCTCGGCCACGATGCGGGCGAAGAGGATGCGGCCCGGGCTCGTCTCCAGCCGCTTGCCCATGTAGCGGACGGTGACCACGTCCTGCAGGTCCACGATGCCGTGGGCCACGGCGAGGAGGGCCTCGTCGGGGTTGGCGAAGACGTACTTGAGCCGGCCCACGCTGGTCTCCCTGCCCGCCACCTTGATGGGGGCGTTCAGGGCCACCTCTCCCCGCTCGTGGGCGGCCAGGGCCTCCTCGGGGGTGGCGAACTCCAGGCCCGCCCCCTTCTTCTCCTTGCGCACCTGGGTGATGTAGTAGAGGCCCAGGATGATGTCCCGGCTGGGCTTGGCCAGGGGCTCCCCGGAGGCCGGGGAGAGGAGGTTGTGGGCGGAGAGCATCTGGATGCGGGCCTCGGCCTGGGCGAAGGAGGAGAGGGGGACGTGGACGGCCATCTGGTCCCCGTCAAAGTCGGCGTTGAAGGCCTCGCAGACCAGGGGGTGGAGCTGGATGGACTGCCCCTCCACCAAGACGGGCTGGAAGGCCTGGATGCCCAAGCGGTGCAGGGTGGGGGCGCGGTTCAAGAGGACCACCTTGCCGTGGATCACCTCCTCCAAGGCGTCCCACACCTCGTCCTTGATGTCCCGCTGGCGCTCCAGCATGCGCCGCGCCGCCTTGACGTTGGGGGCGATGCCCTTCTCCTCCATCTTCTTGAGGAGGAAGGGCTTGAAGAGCTCCAGGGCCATCCGCTTGGGCAGGCCGCACTGGTGGAGCTTGAGCTGGGGCCCCACCACGATCACGCTCCGGCCCGAGTAGTCCACCCGCTTGCCCAAGAGGTTCTGGCGGAAGCGGCCCTGCTTGCCGGAGAGGATGTCGGTGAGGCTACGGAGGGGCCGGTCGGAGCCGGGGTTGGTCACGGGAGCGCCGCGGCGGCCGTTGTCCAGGAGGGCGTCCACCGCCTCCTGGAGCATCCGCTTCTCGTTGCGGATGATGATCTCGGGGGCCCCCTGGGCCAAGAGCTTCTTCAGCCGGTTGTTGCGGTTGATGAGGCGGCGGTAGAGGTCGTTGAGGTCGCTCGTGGCGAAGCGGCCGCCGTCCACCTGGACCATGGGCCGGAGGTCCGGGGGAAGGACGGGGACGGCCTCGAGGATCATCCACTCGGGCCGGTTCCCCGAGTCCAGGAAGGCCCGCACCACCTCCAGGCGCTTCCTGGCCTTGGCCCGCCGGGCCCGGGAGGGGTGCTTCATCTCCTCCAGAAGCTCCTTCTCCAGGGCCTCGAGGTCCAGCTCCTTGAGGAGCTGCTGGATGGCCTCGGCCCCCATGCGGGCGTCAATGTCGTAGGACTCCACCACCCGGACCACGTTGCGGACCAGGTCCACCTCCACCCGGCCGTAGACGTCGCTTTTGACCTTGCCCCCGTCGGCGAGGACGTCCCCCGGGGCCACCCGGTCCCCGGTGGAAACCTCCACGTCGTCCTCAAAGGGGTAGACCCGGGCCTTGACCACCAGGATGCTGGCGGGCTCGTGGAGGTGGACCACCCCCTCGGCCTCGGCGATGACCTCCTCCTCGGGGTCAATGGCGGCCACGATCTTGTCCCCCGCCTCCACCCGGGCCCCCTCGGGGACCACCACGTTCATGTGGGGCTGGACGCGGTAGTCCTTGGGCTCCGTCCACTCCAGGAAGAGGGTGAGGTAGACCGTCTCCCCCTCCTCCTCCGCCTCCACCTGGGCGGCCCGGACCTGGCGGGGCATGCGGAGAAGGCCCTTGGCCTCGGCCAGGGGCTGGCCCTTCTCCACGATCTCCCCGTGGACCACGAGGGGCGTCATGCCCACGGGGAGGAAGTAGGTGGCCACCGGCTCGTCCTCCCGGCGGAGGACGAGGAAAGCCCCTTCCTCCAGCTCCTTAAGCTCCACCACGCCCTCCTCCTCGGCCCGGAAGAGGTAGGGCTCGGGGAGCTCGGCGAGGATTTCGCCGGGCTTGTAGGCCTCCTTCTCCACCCAGGCGGCGAGGGGAAGCCTGAGCCCGGCCCGCTCCTTCTTCACGTACTCCACCCGGACGCGGCGGGGGAAGCGGTAGAGGGCCACGCCGTCCAGGCGGCTCACCACCCCGGGGGCAAGCTCCTGGCCCTTTACCACCTCCTCCCCGTCCTTCACCAGCGCGTCCACCCCGGGGGGCAGGGGGTAGGTCTCCTGCTTGCCGTAGCGGAGCTCCCGGTACTCCTCGTCGGTGAGGAGCTGGCGCTTCTCCACCGGGACCCCGTTCAGGATGGCCCCCTTGGGATCCAAGACGATGTACTTGCTGAAGTAGAGGACCTGCTCCAGCTCGGTGGCGGAAAGGTCCAGGAGGGTCCCGATCTTGGAGGGGACGTCCTTGACGAACCAGATGTGGGCGGCGGGGGTGGCGAGCTCAATGTGCCCCATGCGGTAGCGGCGGACGATGCTCTTCGTCACCTCCACGCCACACCGCTCGCACACCTTGCCCTCAAAGCGCTGGCGCTTGTACTTGCCGCAGGCGCACTCGTAGTCCTTGATGGGGCCGAAGATGCGCTCGTCAAAGAGGCCGTCCCGCTCGGGCTTGAGGGTGCGGTAGTTGATGGTCTCGGGCTTCTCCACCTCCCCGTAGCTCCAGGAGCGGATCTTCTCCGGGGAGGCCAAAGCGATGCGAACCTTACGAACCTCTTTTTTCATGCTTCACCTCGGGGGAACCGCCTTCACCCTCACCGCTTGGAGGCCAACCCCTCAAAGATGTCCACGGGGTTGTCCTTCTCGTCCAGGGTCTGCACGTCCAAGGCCAAGGCCTGGAGCTCCTTCACCAGCACGCGGAAGGACTCGGGGACGCTGGGCTCGGGAACGTCCTCCCCCTTGATGATGGCCTCGTAGGCGGCGTTCCTGCCCTCAATGTCGTCGGACTTAAGGGTGAGCATCTCCTGGAGGGTGTGGGCCGCCCCATAGGCCTCGAGGGCCCAGACCTCCATCTCCCCGAAGCGCTGGCCGCCGAACTGGGCCTTCCCGCCCAGGGGCTGCTGGGTGATGAGGGAGTAGGGCCCCGTGGAGCGGGCGTGCATCTTGTCCTCCACCATGTGGTAGAGCTTCATGATGAACATCTGTCCCACCACGATGGGGCCCTCAATGGGCTCGCCCGTGCGGCCGTCGTAGAGGACCACCTTGCCCTGGAGGAAGAGCTCCTTAAGCTGCTCCTCCGGGGTCTTGCCCGGGGTGACGAGGCCGAGCTTCTCCGCCCGGCGGAGGACCTCCACCTCCCGCTTGTCCACGCCGAAGCCCTCGCCCTTGCGCTTGCCGAAGTAGACCTCAAAGGCCTGGGCGAGGAGCTCCTTGATCTCGGGCTCCTTGGCCCCGTCAAAGATGGGGGAGATGTAGCGCTGGCCCAGGAAGTACCCGGCGAGGCCCAGGTGGGTCTCCAGGATCTGCCCCAGGTTCATCCGGCTGGGGACGCCCAGGGGGTTCAGGATCACGTCCACGGGGGTGCCGTCGGGCAGGTGGGGCATGTCCTCCACGGGGAGGATCTTGGCCACCACCCCCTTGTTCCCGTGGCGGTTGGCGAGCTTGTCCCCCACCTGGAGCTTGCGCTTCTGGGCCACGTAGACCCGGACCACCTCCCGCACCCCGGGCTTGAGCTCCACCCCGGGGTCGCCCCGCCGCAGCCGGACGGTGCGGACCACGATCCCCCCTTCGCCGGGCGGCACCCGGAGGGAGGTGTCCTTCACGTCCCGGGCCTTCTCGCCGAAGATGGAGCGGAGGAGCCTCTCCTCGGGGGTGGGCTCGGACTCGCCCTTGAAGCTGGTCCGCCCCACGAGGATGTCCCCGGGCTTCACCTCGGCGCCGATGCGCACCACGCCCTCCTCGTCCAGGTCCCTTAGGGCGGCCTCGGAGAGGTGGGGGATGTCCCGGGTGATCCGCTCGGGGCCAAGCTTGGTGTCCCGGGCCTCAATCTCGTAGCGCTCAATGTGGATGGAGGTGTAGAAGTCCCGCTTGAGGAGCTCCTCGCTGATGACGATGGCGTCCTCAAAGTTGTACCCGTCAAAGGGCATGATGGCCACGAGGACGTTCTGCCCCAGGGCCAGGAAGCCGTTCTCGGAGGCGGGGCCGTCGGCGAGGAGGTCCCCTTTGCGCACCCGCTGCCCCACCACCACCCGGGGGCGCTGGTCCAGGGCCGTACCCTGGTTGGAGCGGTAGAAGCGGCGCAAGGGGTACTCCACCAGGCGGCCGTCCTCGTAGCGCACGACGATGCGGTTGCCGTCCACCTTGGCCACCTCCCCGTCCTCCTCGGCGTAGAGGGCGGCCAGGGAGTCCCGCACCACCCGCTCCTCGAGGCCCGTCATCACCACGGGGGCCTGGGCCCGGATGAGGGGCACGGCCTGGGTCTGCATGTTGGAGCCCATGAGGGCCCGGTTGGCGTCGTCGTGCTCCAGGAAGGGAATGAGGTTGGTGTTCACGGAGAAGACCTGCTTGGGGGAGACGTCCATGAACTCCACCTCTTCCGGGCTCACGATCACGGGCTCCCCCTTCCTCCGGGCCACCACCCGCTCGGCCGCGATCCGGTTCCCCTCCAGGGGGGTGTTGGCCTGGGCGATGGTGTAGCGGTCCTCCTCGGTGGCCGTCATGTAGACCACCTCGTCGGTGACCACCCCGCCCACCACCCGGCGGTAGGGGGTGCGGATGAAGCCCAGCTCGTCCACCCGGGCGTAGGCCGCCAAGGAGGTGATGAGGCCGATGTTGGCGCCCTCGGGGGTCTCCACGGGGCAGATGCGCCCGTAGTGGGTGCGGTGGACGTCGCGCACGTCAAACCCCGCCCGCTCCCGGGTGAGGCCGCCCGGGCCCAGGGCGGAGATCCGCCGCTTGTGGCGCAGGGAGGAGAGGGGGTTGGTCTCGTCCTTGAACTGGGAAAGCTGGCTGCGGCTGAAGAACTCCCGGATGGCGGCCTCCAAGGGGCGGCTGTTCACCAGCTTGGCCGGGGTGAGGCTGTCCTCCGAGCCCATGAGCATCCGCTCCCGCACCCCCCGGGCGAGGCGGGCGAGCCCCACCCGGAACTGGTCGGTCATGAGCTCCCCCACGGTGCGGATGCGGCGGTTGCCCAGGTGGTCAATGTCGTCCACCTCGTGGCCCGGGACCCCGGCGGTGAGGGCGAAGAGGTAGCGGAGGGTGGGGAGGAAGACCTCGTCCTTGAACTCCCCGTCCTCAAAGCGGGCCAGGGTGCGGCCCGAGAGGCGGATCCCCAGCTTCTCCTCCGCCTTGTACCGCCCGGCCTCGCCCAGGTCGTACCGCCTGGGGTCGGCGATGAGGCCGTAGACGTAGGCCACGGCCTTGTCCCGCTTGGGCGGGTCCCCGGGGCGGAGGAGGGTGAAGAGGCGGATCAGAGCCTCCTCGGGGCGCATGGCGAAGACGCTCTCGTCCATGAGGCCCTGGACCAGCTCCCCGTAGGCCCCAAGCTCCCGGGCCAGGGTCTCCTGGTCGTACCCCAGGACCCGAAGGAGGAGGACCAGGGGGAACTTCCGCTTGTTGACCTTCATGGAGACGACGCCGTTCGGCTCCACCTCCAGGTCAATCCAGGGGCCCCGCTTGGGCAGGGGGATGATGCTGGCGATGTAGCGCCCGGGCCGGGCGGGGTCGGGGGTGAAGTAGACCCCGGGGGAGCGGTGGATCTGGGAGACGATGACCCGGTCGGCCCCGTTGATGATGAAGGAGCCGTCCTCGGTCATCAGGGGGATGTGCCCCAGGAAGACCTCGTCCTCCTTGATGAGGCCCGTGTCCTTGTGGATGAGCTGGAGCCGGGCGTAGAGGGGGGCCTGGTAGGTGAGGTCCTTCTCCCGGCACTCGTCCTGGGGGAAGGGGGGCTCGCCCAGGCGGTACTCCAGGAAGTCCAGCACCAAACCGCCCTTGCCCTTGTCCTCCTCCTCAATGGGGAAGGTCTCCCGGAAGGCCGCCTGGATGCCGACGTTCTCCCGCTTCTCCGGGGGGACGTCGGCCTGCAGGGCCCTGCGGTAGGACTCCACCTGGATCTCGGTGAGGGGTGGAAGGGGGATAACCTCTCGGATGCGACCGAACCGCTTGATCTCCATGCGTCACCTCAAGGAAGGCGGGCCGCCCGAGGTAAGCTAACAGGGTTCTTCCGCAAGGGGGCCATCCCCTTGCGGCGGCTGGCTCTTACCGTGCTCCCTTGGCCCGACCAAAGAGCACAAACCCTAATCTATACCGGAATGCCCACTTCCGTCAATCCGGCTCGCCGAAAACGGGACCGATTCCTCCTCCTACCGCTCCACCTCCACCTTGATTTTATAGTTGCCCCGCACCGTCTTGCCAACCACCTCCAGGAGCCTGAGGGTCCCGAGCCCCTCCGCGAAGAGCAGGTCCCCGGGGGCGAGCTCGTCCTTGGGGGAGGCGGGCCTCCCCTTGAGGCGCACCTTGCCCGCCTTGACCCCCTGGGCGAAGTAGGACCGGGAGACGCCGAAGCCCTTGGCCCCCACGGCGTCCACCCGCAAGGAGGGGACGACCAGGGTGCGCACCCGCTCCCTAGGGGGCCTCAGGGCCCCTTCGGGAGGGGGAAGGAGGCGGTAGCCCTGGGCCTCGAGGGCCTTCCTCCCTTCGGGGAGGAGGGCGGCCAGAACCCCCTCCTCCACCTCCTCCACCTCGCCCAAAACCTCCCCCAGGTCGGCGGGCGGGGGGCGGTCCAGGAGGACCACCTCCACGGGGTCGGAGACGGAGGGCACCTCCTCGGGGTAGAGGACGGCCACCTTGCGCTCCGCCAGGGGAAAGCCGCCGAAGAAGGCCACCCGGATCCCCTCCCGGCGGGCCATCTCCTCCAGGCGGGCCTGGTCCTCGGGGTCCAGGAAGCCCGTGCGCACCACCCGGCCGCCCCGGGCCCGCTTGAGGTAGCGCTCCAGGTCCGCCATCAAGAGGCCCCCTGGAGGACGAAGGTCAGGGTGGCGCTCGCCCGCTCCTCCCCCTCCACCAGGGCCCGCACCGCCACCTTGCCCACGCCCCGGCGGAAGGCGAGGAGCTCCCCCTCGAGGATCAGGGTGTCCCCCGGGTAGACGGGCCGCCGGAACCGGGCCCCCTCCACCCCGGCGAGGAAGGCGAGGCCCCCTTGGGGAAAGCCCGGCTGGCGCACCAGCGCCCCCACGGCCGCCTGGGCCATGGCCTCCAGGATCAGCACCCCGGGCATGACGGGGTGGCCGGGGAAGTGCCCCTGGAAGTGGGGCTCGTTGAAGGTCACGTTCTTGAGGGCCTTGAAGCGCCTCTCGTCCGCCTCCAGCACCCGGTCCACGAGGAGAAAGGGGTAGCGATGGGGCAGGACCTTGAGGATCTCCCGGATGTCCACAGGGCCTCACCTCCTCAGGACGTCGTCGGAGGAGAGGATGGTGTCCTCGAGGACGTGGAGCATCTCCAGGGCCTTCCCAGTGCCCAGGGCCACGGCCTCAATGGGGTTCTCCGCCACCACCACGGGGACGCCGGTGGCCTCCTGCAGGGCCACGTCCAGGTTCCTAAGGAGGGCCCCGCCCCCGGTGAGGAGGATGCCCCGCTCGTAGATGTCCGAGGCAAGCTCCGGGGGAGTGCTCTCCAGGACGTTCCTCACCCCCTGGAAGATCTTGCTCAAGGGCTCCTGGAGGGCCTCCACGATGTCCTCGGCGGGGATCTCGGCGGTGCGGGGAAGGCCGGTGAGGAGGTCCCGGCCCCGGACCTCGGCCACCTCCTTCTCCTCCCCGGGGAGGAGCTTGGCCCGGCCCAGCCGGATCTTGAGCTCCTCGGCGGTGCGCTCCCCGATGAGGAGGTTGTACTTCTGGCGGATGTGGAGGATGATGGCCTGGTCCATCTCGTTCCCGGCGATGCGGAGACTCTCCGAGCGCACGATCCCGCCCAAGGAGATGACGGCGATGTCCGTGGAGCCGCCCCCGATGTCCACCACCATGCTCCCCGTGGGCTCGGCCACGTTGATCCCCGCCCCGATGGCGGCCGCCAAGGGTTCCTCAATGAGGTAGACCTTGTGGGCCAGGGTGGAGACGGCCTGGACCACGGCCCGCCGCTCCACGTCCGTCACCCCGGAGGGAACCCCCACCATGATCCGCACCCGCCCCTTGAAGAGGCGGCTCATGGGGGAAAGGACCTTCTGCAGGAAGAGGAGGAGCATCTTCTCCGTGAGGGCGTAGTCGGCGATGACCCCGTCCTTGAGGGGGCGCACGGCCACGATGTTCCCGGGGGTGCGCCCGAGCATCCGGTAGGCCTCCGCCCCCACGGCCTTCACCTCCCGTTTCCCCTGGACCACGGCGATGACGGAGGGCTCCTTCAGGACGATCCCCTTCCCCCGCACGTAGATGAGGACGCTGGCCGTCCCCAGGTCAATGCCGATGTCTTCGCCTTTAAGCATAGCGCCTCACTTCACCTAGCGTACTCCACCGCCCGGGTCTCCCGCACCACGGTCACCTGGACCTGGCCCGGGTAGTTCATCTCCTTCTCAATGCGGCTCGCGATCTCCCGGGCCAGGAGGGTGGCCTTGGCGTCGCTGATCTTCTCCGGCTTGACGATGACCCGCACCTCCCGGCCCGCCTGCACGGCGAAGGCCGTCTCCACCCCGGGGAAGGAGAGGGCGATGCGCTCCAGGGCCTCCAGGCGCTGGAGGTACTCCTCGAGGCTCTCCCGCCTCGCCCCGGGCCGCGCCGCCGAGAGGGCGTCGGCCGCGGCCACCAAGACGGCGTAGAGGGTCTCGGCGTTGTCGGGGTCGTGGTGGTGGGCGATGGCGTCCACCACCTCCTTGGGCTCCCCGAAGCGCCTCGCCAGGGCGATGCCGATCTCCACGTGGCTTCCCTCCACCTCCCGGTCCACGCTCTTGCCGATGTCGTGGAGGAGCCCGGCCCGCCGGGCCAAAGCGGCGTCCAGGCCGAGCTCCGCCGCCATGATCCCGGCGAGGTGGGCCACCTGGATGGAGTGCTTGAGGACGTTCTGGCCGTAGCTGGAGCGGAAGTGGAGCCGGCCCAAAAGCTGGATGAGGCCGGGCTTCAGGCCCACCACCCCCGCCTCCAAGGCCGCCTCCTCCCCGCGCTCGTAGATGAAGGTCTTCATCTCCTGCTTGGCCTTCTCCACCACCTCCTCAATGCGGCTCGGGTGGATGCGGCCGTCCTTCAAGAGCTCCTCCAGGGCCATGCGGGCGATCTCGCGGCGGATGGGGTTGAAGGAGGAGAGGAGGACGGCGTCCGGGGTGTCGTCAATGATGAGGTCCACCCCCGTCAGGGCCTCAAAGGCGCGGATGTTCCGCCCCTCCCGGCCGATGATCCGCCCCTTCATGGCGTCGGAGGGGATGGGCACCACGGTCACGGCGAGCTGGGCCGCGGTCTCCGAGGCCTGGCGCTGCATGGCCTGGGCCAGGATCTTCTGCGCCTCCCGCCGGGCCTCGAGGCGGGCCCGCTCCAAGGCGGCCCGCACCCTCTGGGCCTTCTCCTCCTCCAGCTCCCGGTCCAGGCGCTCCAGGACGAGCCTGCGGGCCTCCTCGGGGGTGAGGCCCGCCACCTCGTAGAGCCTCCGCTCCACCTCCTTAAGCCGCTCCTCCAGGGCCCTGGCCTCCGCCTTGAGCGCCTCCTCCTTGCGGACAAGCTCCGCCTCCGCCTCCTCCAGCCGCGCCGCCCTGGCGTCCAGGGCCTCGGCCCGCTTGGCGAGCCGCTCCCCCTCCCGGCGGAGCTCCTCCCGCTCCGCCTTGAGGCGCTCCCGCTCCTCCTTGAGCTCCTCCTGGAGGGACCTCAGGCGCTCCCGCTCGGCGCGAAGCTCCTCCCGCTCCGCCTTGAGGCGTTCCCCCGCCTCCTCCAGGCGCTTTTTGGCCTCGGCGGCCTCGAGGCGGCGCCTGAGCTCCGCCTCCACCTCCTCCCGCTGGGCCTTGGCCCGGGCCTCCGCCTCCTGGCGCAGGGCCTTGGCCTCCTGGCGGGCGGCCTCCAGGATGTCCCGGGCCTCCTTCCGCGCGGCCTCCAGGACCTCCCGGGCCTCCCGCCTCGCCGCCTCCAGGAGCTCCCGGGCCTCCTGGGCCGAGCGGTCCTCCCCCTTCCGCCTAAGGAGGAGAACCCCCCCAAGCCCCAGGACCAGGAGCAGAAGAACCAGGTCCAGAAGGGACATCTACTCCCCCTCGTCCTC
>Ga0255755_1002180_pt1 | contig 16451 bp, 11 predicted proteins | sample 011ome_18_FD_179955 | JGI IMG/M metagenome (GOLD analysis project Ga0255755, IMG submission 179955) | Coastal salt marsh microbial communities from the Groves Creek Marsh, Skidaway Island, Georgia - 011501BT metaG (version 2) | ecosystem: Environmental > Aquatic > Marine > Intertidal zone > Salt... | reverse complement strand
AAACGTATACTGTTGATGTTGTAGTTCCTACTGTTGTCAATGTTAATACGACAACCAATACAGCCACAACTACTGCTACAACTACAGGTGTATATTTACCAAATACTAACACCAACACTAACACCAATACTAATACTACAACTCAGACATTGGCCCGTTATGTAACCAATACTAGTACCTCTACTGCCACAAACACTAATACTTCCACAAATACAAGTACTACCACTAATACTGTTACATCAACATATGTATCATCCGGTAATGATGCTTCCGATTATGTTGCTAGTGGAGATGGAACCGGTACGCTTGTTGATGATTTTGAACAAACTATCGATCAAGATATTGTCCAGGTATTTGATCAAGATATTGTGCAAGATATTGTGCAAGAAGTTCCAGTTTTCTACCCAGGGCAGACTTATGACGAACAAGCTGCATTCTATAATCTAGATGCTGAAGGAAATATCAGTGTTGATGATAATATAACAGACCTTGGTAATAATTACAGAATCGTTGAGGTTCTTGATAACGGTTATGTATTGTTAGAGAAAGATTTCGTTCAAAACATTGATCAAGATATTGTCCAAGATGTTTACTATGAGATAGACATTATTCAAGACTTTATTCAAACACAAGAAATCAATCAAACATATACTGCTGATGTTATTCAAACAGAGACAAGGACAAGATTAGCAGAATAAAGTTCATTACTAAAAAAAACCCATCTTAATGATGGGTTTTTTTTGCCTAATATTTAATATAGTATTCAATTTTAAGAGTTGGCAATCTTGGATGAATATTCTGCTCTGCCTTTTCAATTTCTAAAGTTTCTGCATTTTGATAATATACATTCTTGTCACTCCATCCAATTGATTCTATTTTAAATCTTTCAGTGATTCTGTTGATATTGATAGTATTGCCAAATTTTTTCAATTGATCATCTTTAATGTAAAATTTACTCTCCATTTTCGCTAAATACAGATCTGGATTATATAAATTAACTATCTCATATGAGGCTTTAGAGGGCTTAAAATTATTAGTTGAGTAATCTTGCAATTCAAAGTTATGTGGTAATCCCACGGTGCGTATTATTTTTCCATTCGCAGTAAAAATTCTTACATCATCAGCCCCAACCCATTCGAATACATCGTCCTCAATATAAGCAAGCACTAAAATTGCATGCGGCCCTCTGCCAAAACGAATTTTCATAAAACTATTATCATAATTATCATAAATTTCTTTTGTTATTTTGTAATCAGGAAAACCAAAAATAACATTATTAACTTCAGAAAAATTTTGAAAATATGCAATAGGGAGATTTCCACAACCAGAAAGAGAAAATAAAATTAAAAAAAATCTAATCATAAAATCCATCCCATCCATAAATTAATTGATCTTTGCTGGCTTGATTTGTAGTGCTCCATAAAGATTGAGCTACAGTCAAAGGCTGGGCTCCATCACGAGTTAAAGGTCTTAAACCGAAGCCACTGGATCCTCTAGAATACTGATCAAAGAATACTTGAATTGGTATATTGAAGAAAAAACCTTTATCAAAACTTCCCTCACCAAACTCTGCTTTGCTAATGTCAGTGAGAGAAAAGAAAACTCCCATGTTTAGACCGCTTTTAAACTCTCTAGAGAAATTAAAAGAAAATCCTGAATCTTCAGCTAAAAATCTTCCACCTTTTAATTGAAATAATACTCTTGTCATAGGTTCTCTATAATAAAAATTTATATGGCCAGTTAAAGTACTATAATCCAAGCTTCCAAAAAGCTGTCTGTAGGACCGCTGACGTACATTCCATATCTCAGCACCAATTCCATAATTCTTATAAAATGGTTTATAAAGAATTTCTCCGCCATACCCTGAAAACATTGGCTCAAATATACCAGCTGATACTTTTGCATATATTGATTTATATGGATTCATAAAATAATTAGCTTGCAGTCTAGTAATATGATATTTATCACTGTTTTTTAAATATTTAACGATATCAGTTCTAACATGGGGCAGAATACTATCTGATGCGAGTTTTAAATCATCAAAATTATTAAATAATCCAACAGAGGCAACACTTAAAATATTGAAATTCCTTCGTAATAAAGTCTCACTATGAAAAGCTATAGAAAAGTCTCCAAAATAAAATCCATCTGGTCCCCCGATTTGACTTCTGATTGCTGGAGAAAATTTCCATATAGTTGTTGGTAATTTTGTTCTAGGTCTATAGTCATGCTCTAAGTGCTGCTTTGGATCTGGTTGATATATTTTTACTGCCTCTAACAATGCATCTGTTTTTCTTTGTTTTTTATATAATTGATATTGATCTCTAGGTATATCAACTGCAAACATTGATTGATCAGCATTTAAAGATACTAATGAAAATTCTTCGATTATTTCTGGTGAAATTTGGTCTAGAATATTTGCAATTCTTCCAACTGCTTGGGCAGTGTTAAGATATTTTGATTGTGCATACGTAATTTCATACTTATTGTTTCTTACATTTGCAGTCTGTAAGAATATCTTATTTTCAGTTAATAGTTTTAAAGAAGACTTATAAAGATATTCAGCTTTTTCTGCATTTACAACCTCTCTAAAAACTCTGCCATTTGGTATTACTGGTGGAGGGTCTTTTTTAGTAATACCAGTAGATCTTTTAGAATAGTTACCACTGAGAGAAAAACCAAAGTTAAGAGTATTATTTCTAATATAACCTAGTTTGACATGAAAGTTTTCAGTAACTGGGTATACAAATGAATAATTAAAATTTTTATCTTGTGGGACAGGCTCATATCCCTCCCCATCGACACCATAATTGGTTGAATCATACTCAATTTTTAATCTTACTCCTTTAAGCTTTGGTAGAAAAATTTCAACACCCCCAAAAATTCCAGCTTTTTCTCCTCCAAAAAAAGTTCCATAATTTATTTCACCACCCTGAGTATCGCCTTGGGTATTTCGATCCCTGGCAGAGAATCTTGAATCTAATTTGGTTAATGGATTAGATATAGTGTTGTTTGAAATTGTGCCCCAACCAAGACCAAGCGTAAAATCAAAATTTCCAATTAATTTAGATGCAACAATAAATTCTGATGCAAATAAAGATGAGCCACCAAAATCACGAAAGCCTAATGCGACTTGCGGAATCATTCTTGTTTCTTTGAAGATTCTAAACTTAGCATCAAAGCTTTTGTCTTTATAAGACTGACTGCCACTAAATTCAGGAGAATCACTATATAACTTGTTATTTACATCAGTATATTGGTATGAGGCCTCAAACCAATCAAAAGGATTACCCATAACTGAGCCGCGTAAGTATGGCTCTGCATGACTCCAAGTAAAACCAATAGTTCCTTCTTGATGCAATCTTGCAGAAGGCATTTGAATTAATCCCACGGTTCCATAATTGGAATATGAGGGTTGATCATAGTAAGGGTATATATAATCAGAAATATTTGCGTCAACTTCTTCTATTACACAACACAAAGTTATGAGGATCAAAAAATACCTCATAACTTAGAACTAATTATCAGAAATTGCAGCAATAGAAGCAGCTGTCACCGATAAATTTGCAAGAACTGGGGTTATTGTCTCTACTAGAGCCAATGAATCCAGCGGTCTAGCTTTCCTTGGGACAACAATGGTGCTTCCAGGAAGTATATCGGATCTTTCAAATGGGAAATAAGGTATAACTGGAATGTGAATACCGCTTTTTCTTCGAAGGGCTTCTCCGTTCGGAAGCACAGCATAAACTTTACCTTTATCTGCTTCTTTTTTTAATCCGCCCGCAAGATCTAAATAATCATCAAAAGTGGCGCCAACTTTATGTGGAACTGTAACGGGATTTAAAACCTGTCCTACAATGGTTATAGTTGTTTGCATCTTAGGAATATAAATGGTGTCACCATTTTCAAGAATAATATTATCCTCTAAACTATCATTAATCTTTATTGGATTTAGTTCAGTTACCAATCTTCCAATCGGATTTGCATTTTCAAGAGATGTCATTAATGATATAAGTCCAACCAAATCAGTGGAATTTTGCTTGACATAACCGCTTGCTACGGCAGAGGCTAAAATTTCTGATAACTCAGCCTTGGATCTCTCAAAAGCTTTAGCTTCAGTTTTCTGAATGCTTTTTCTGGTAAATATGCCACCTAATGGATAGGCATTTTTGGTCAAGCCTCCTGCCCTTTCATACAACTCAGCCAGAGAGGTATTCTTGGTAATGGCATATATACCAGGATTATTAAATTCACCAACCAACTTTACATAACTTGCTACAGATGATTCTTCATCAAGTTTTAAATTAAGCATAGTAATATTTGTTAGGTCTTTTAAATCCTTAAACTTGAATGATCCAAAACCTCTTGCTCTTATGCCAATATCAAATATTGGTTCAGTATTGAGTTTACTCAGCAAGAAGCCGCCTGCAAAGTTAAATAAATCTTGGGCATTAAGATCTCTTGCTGTTGGATATAAGCCTGGAAATCTTACATTGCCTACTACAGGAACTGAATTTATCAATAAGATAGGAAGCAATTCACTATTACTCTGAAAAAGTGGAGTGCAATTAAACAATTTATTTGAAGGGAAAAGCTCTAATTTTGCTTCAATCAGATTAGAAATTGGTGAGGTGGTGAGCACGTCAAGTGAGGATAAGCATGAATTTGCATTGCTCGCTATTTTAGAGGAATCCTCTAGGCTGCTGGAATCAACATTACTAGAATTTAAAAGTTGATTATACAAAAGATCATTTGAAGATTTTTGAGGCATCAAATTCGACATTTTGCTAGCAAGATAGCTGTAAACCTCCATTGATTGGGAATATTGAACATCTTCTTTGGAAAAAATATAAACTTTATCCCCGGAATAAATATTAAGCGCTTGAAGGTAAGATTGATTAGTTAAAGCTGTAGTAATTAATCTATATGACTTAGATGAAAAGTTTAACCTTTTAATCACAGCAAAACCTGTGTAAGTATTATCGAGCAAATCTCTTTGTATATTGATTATGTCTCCTAGTGACTTTTTTCCATCAATAGAATACTCACCAGCATTTCTAATAGCACCAATCAAAGAAATAGAGTTTAAAGTTTGGCCTTCTGAAGAATTTACAATAACTTGATCACCATCCTGAACTAAAAAACTATCTAGATCAACAGGATTAATTATAGTTTTTTGTCCTGATGGGAGTAGTCTTTCTACAGAGATATTTGATAAATCTGCAAAAGGTGTAGTGCCCAAAGAAAATTCAATTAAATCACTTAGAGTTTCATTTCCTTTTATCTCATATATTGCAGGTCTGATAATCTCTCCAATAATTGAGGCGCTTGATTTTAAGCCTCCTACTAAAACAGAATCACCATCATTTAAAAGAAAATCTGAAGACTGGACATTGCCATCTATTAATAAATCATATAAATCAATGGTAGCAATTGTTTGATTGGCTCTAATAATTTGAATGCTTCTCAAGGAACTATTTTCACCGAGACCTCCAGAGGAAATTAGACCATTTAACGCAGTTCCAAATGCATTCAATGCATAGGTTCCAGGTGTTTTTACATTTCCTAGAATAAAAACTTGTTTAGACCTAATTTGAGTTAATGAAATTATAGCTTCTGACCCGGCAAAAGAGTTCTTGATAGTTTCTTGTAGTTTTAATGAAGCCTCTTTAAAAGTTAGGCCAGCTATCTGCACTTTCCCAATATCTCCAATTAATACAGATCCAGTCATATCTACTAAAAATTCATCATCTAAGTTAAATCCACCGTAAATAAGTATTTTTAACTGGTCCCCAATCTTGATTTGATAATCATCTTGCAAAGGTAGGCTGTCATAGAAATTAAAGTCGTTCGAATATCCAGAAAAAATATCTTGCCCATATAACTCAAGCTCTTCAATGCTTGATGGTATGTCTTTTTTAGACTTGTATGAGCGGTACTCATCAATTAAAAAACAAGCTCTTTGATCTTTTTGGCATAATTTAGTTGCTAACTCAATTCTTTGTTGATTAATTTCAGAAAAAGTTATGTCTTCTCTATCTTGTTCTGATAAAGCATCAATTTGTGAATATATATTTTGCAATTCATTTTGAACAAATGATCTGTAACCAAGGTCATCTGGTTTCATTGCATTATTAGATATTGATCCACCAGAACCGCCAGCTTCTAAAGTCTCTAATAATTTAGCAATCTGATCATTTTCCTGAGAAAAAATAGGAGTTGAAATGAGTGGGGATGTAAAAAGAATAGTTAAGAATAATTTCTTCATAATGATTGTGTCCCATTGATTAGAGATATTATACACTTAAGAATGTATAAATATTAAAGATAATAAGATTATTAAATTATGAAAATCTAATTGATGGTAAATATAAATTAAATCTATAGAAAAGAATTTGCTATTATTTCACAATAAAAAATATAGCTCAGCAAACTACAAAAAGCTTATTTATATATGAATAAAGTAAACTCTCAGATTTTATATATTTCGATCGATGGGATTATGGAGCCCCTTGGATACTCCCAGGTACTTAAATATATAGAAAAACTATCCAAAGACTACTCCATTAACCTCATTACATTTGAAAAAGAAGCCGATCTAAAAAACACAGCTAAGTTAAATAAATTAATAAAAAAATGCAAAGTTCAAAACATACATTGGTATAGGCATAAATATAACAATGGTAAATTTGGGCTTGGTCAAGTTATAAATATCTTTAATTTGATTGCGGCCCCTTTATTTATTTTTATTAAAAAAAGAATCGCTATAGTTCATATTAGGAGCTATATGCCTGGCATTGTTATTCCAATTTTAAGAACTTTTTTCAAATTTAATCTCATTTTTGATATGAGAGGATTCTGGGCAGATGAAAAGCATGATCGATTGAATTGGAATAAGAAATCATATAAGTACATATTTTTCAAATGGCTGGAAAAATACTTAATAGGTAACTCACAAAAAATTATTACACTGACTGAGGCCTCTAAGGACATAATAATTCAAAACTTTAATGCGCCCAATGCATTAATTGAGGTTATACCAACCTGCGTTGATTTTAATGAATTTTATAGAGTGGAAAATGTGCGTAGAAATAACTCTCTTACTATTGGCTATCTTGGCTCTATTGATACTGCATATGACTTTTCAAAATTTTCATTACTTATTTCTCAATTACAAAGCAATTTTAAACAAAAAATTCATTTAAAAGTCCTGACTAATAAAACTTTACAAGAGGTTACAAAATTTATTCCAGAGGGAACTCTTTCAAAAATAAAACTTGAAGTTAAATTTGTACAGCGTAATGAGCTATCGAAAGAGATTTCCTCATTTGATTTTTTGGGCTTTTATTTGAAAGAGAATTTTTCAATTAATGCTTCTATGCCAACAAAGATTGGTGAAAGTTTGGCTTGTGGAGTCCCTATAATTTGCAATTCATTTAATTCAGACATTAGGAATATTATAGAGACGTATGATGTAGGGATAATTTATAATTTTGAAAAAACGTTACCAGAACATCAAATCAAAAAGCTCATTCAAATACTTGAAGAAAAGACGGTGCATCAAAGATGTTTGAAAATAGCAAATGAATATTTTTCCTTAGAAAAAGGTGCTGCTACTTATAATGATTTATATTTTAAATTAATTTAAAAATATGGAAAAATTTCATTTATATGAAGATATCTTTTATAATTCATTTCCGTTAAATTGGCCGATTAGTTACTGAAAACTATTTTTTAGCAGTTATCTGAGTATAGAAATCTTATCTAAAATGCTATATTTCGGTCATCAACCAATTTTAAAATTTTTGTTACTTACTAATTAACGCTGAAAGATATATTGAAAAATGAAAGAGTGTATAAAAATTCTTTCAAAAGTTTAAAGGATATTTATATATGACATCTACCGTGAAGTTTTCTACTAACTGGTATTTAAATAATAGCGTATGTGAGATTTTGCCTCTGAAAATACAGGATAATAGAGGTTTTTTTTCTGAGGTATATCAAAAAAGCGACATGGAAAAACTAGGGGTTGGCGATGACTTTATTCAAGAGAATCAATCGTTTACCAAGAAACAATATACCTTTAGAGGGCTGCACTTTCAAAAACCTCCCTTCGAGCAAGCAAAACTGATTAGAGTCCTTAAAGGAAGTATTTTAGATATTGCCTTGGATCTAAGACAAAATTCTTCAACATACCTTCAGCACAAGCAATTTACTCTTTCAGCGCAAAATTTTAAGCAGCTTTATATACCTGCAGGTTTTGCTCATGGCTTTTTAACCCTTGAGGATAACTGTGAAATCTCTTATAAAGTTTCAAATCCTTATAATCACGCAAGCGATGTATCTCTGTCAGTTTTTGATGAAAAGCTTGGCATAGAACTTCCATGTCCTATAGACATAATTGCTTTATCGGAAAAAGATAAAAAAGCAAAAAAATTAGATTCTTTAGGTATTATTTTTAAATGAAAATTTTAATAACAGGTGGTTTAGGGTTTATTGGTTCTGCGTTAATCAGAAAGTTAATTGATACTACTAATTATGAAATTCTAAATATTGATAGCTGTACATACGCATCAATGCCCGAATCACTTGAAGGAAGGGAAAAAGAAGATAGATATAAATTCAAGAAAATAAATATTGCTAATTACAATGCTGTTTACAAATCAATAATGGAATTTATGCCAAATAAAATTTTTCATCTTGCTGCTGAAAGTCATGTAGATAGATCTATTGAAAACCCATCTGAATTTATAAATACAAATATAATTGGAACATTTAACATATTGCAATCATTAAAAATTGGTAAAGAACAGCTGCCAAAAGATCTTCTATTTTTGCATGTCTCTACTGATGAAGTTTTTGGAACGCTCTCTTTCAACGAAAAACCTTTTAATGAAGAGTCTCCATATAAACCTAATTCACCATACTCTGCATCTAAAGCAAGTTCTGATATGCTGGTAAGAGCATGGAATGAAACCTATAAATTGAGATCAGTAATCACTAATTGTTCAAATAATTATGGTCCATGGCAAAATCCTGAAAAACTTATCCCTAAAATTATTTATAATGCAATAAATAACATGCCTATTCCCATATTTGGCAATGGAACTAACATAAGAGACTGGCTACATGTCGACGATCATGCTGACGCCTTGATACTTGCATCAGATTCTGAAGAATCATTTAATAGATTCACTATTGGTGCAAATCAAGAAATGTCTAATATCAATCTTACAAAAATAATTTGTCAATATCTTGATGAGAAGTTGCCTAAAGCTCAATCTTACTTTAAGCAGGTTACATTTGTTGAAGATAGATTGGGTCATGATCTTAGGTATGCAATTGATTCTAAACGTATTTCAAATACAAAAGGATTTTTTGCAAAAAATGAGCTTTCAAAAGGTATACCAAAAACAATAGATTGGTATATAGCAAATAATGAATGGGTAAAAAGAAAATTAAATAATTAAAAGGGTAAAATTTTTATGAAAGGGATTGTACTAGCCGGTGGTTTGGGAACAAGACTCCACCCATCAACAATTAGCGTTTCCAAGCAACTACTTCCAGTTTATGATAAGCCTCTAATCTATTACCCTATTTCAAATTTACTCTCAGCTGGTATTAATGAAATTTTAATAATATCAACCTCAAGTAACATAGATTTATTTAAAAAGTTACTTGGGAATGGAGAAGACCTTGGTATTAAAATTTTTTATGAATCGCAAGATGTGCCAAATGGAATAGCTGAAGCATTTATAATAGGTGAAAAATTTATTGGATCAGATGATGTTACATTGATTCTTGGAGATAATATCTATTATGGCAATCAAATCAATGAGCAACTCAAAAACCAAGCTTCTACAAAAACAAATGGAGCAAAAATCTTCGCCTATAAAGTTCAAGATCCTGAAAGATATGGAGTAGTTGAGTTTGATGAAGCTAAATCAGTTGTATCGATTGAAGAGAAGCCTCAATCTCCAAAATCAAGCTATGCTGTAACTGGATTATATGTGTATGATCAATCTGTATGCGGCCTTGCAAAATCTCTTAAACCTTCTGATCGAGGTGAATTAGAGATTACAGATTTAAATAATTTATACCTTGCTCAAAATAAATTGGAGGTTATCCTTTTAGATGCAGGAACTGCGTGGTTGGATGCAGGCACGCCCGATTCTTTACTAGAAGCTGCTCACTTCGTTCAAGCCATTCAACATAGGCAATTAATACAAATAGGTTGCATTGAAGAAATTGTCTTTAATCAAGGTTATATTTCTAAAGAAAGATTCAAAGAAATAGCCAAGGAAGCACCAAAGAATAAATATGGAGATTACCTTAGAGCTATTGAAAAGAATTTAAGCTAATACTTTTATTTAAGTAATTTGGTTTTATTGCCTCTCTCTAATGTTGCGAGATAGTAGAGAGCTATAATAAATGGGAAAAATAGAGAGAATCTATACCTAACAAATGTTCCTACATTAAAAACTAATAATGAATAGAGCATGCATGAAAGCAATAAGATCACACTTAAATAAATGAATTCTTTATTTTTTAACAAATTGTTTCTTACTGAGATAGACCAATAAAGCAAAATTAAAAAAATACTTTCAAAAAATTGAATAGGATAAAATATACTTGACCAAGTATTAGGATAAGGCATCAAAAGGAGCTTTGGTAGACCTGCGATAGATGCAAATACAACCTCAAGTATAGAAGTTAATTCTAAACTTTCAGCTAGCTCCTCGCCATATAGAGAAAACGCATAATACCCATATATGCCATCGCCTAAATCCATATTCTCTGCAGCAAAACCGAGCCTGTAGTAATTTATTATTTGTAAAATTACATCTTGTAATAATATGGAAGCTAATAGAATAAAGCCTAAAAAAAATACCAACATATATAAGCTATTATTTGCTCTAAACACCAAACGACCAACAAAATAAAGTGCTAAAAAAGCAAACATTTGAATTTTTAACACAAACAAAGGTAGCAAAAATATGAGAGAGATAATGTAATTATTTTTTAACATATTTAATAGAAAAAACACTGAGCATATAATTATCAAAGTTTCACGAAGTGCTAAAGAAGTATACAAAAGAAGGCTAGGAATCAGAAAAAAGAGAAGAAGTATATTTTCATCTTTAAAAAAAAATTTCTTCAAACCAAGAAAAGATACAAATAAAAAAAACTTATTTGCGAATGCTAAAGAGGTTACCGTCATGAAATTTGGAATAGGAGCAAAGCCTAAAAATGTAGTTGAAAAAGTAACAGGATTCGTTGGAATAGATATAGATCCTAAATATCCTAAATTAAGAGAAAATTGTGCATTCTGAGAGGCTATTGCATCTATAGAAATACCTTTTGACTTTAAAGACATAACCTCCAACGCATACTGAAATTGATCCGGAAAAAGAGATGGTGAGAATATAAAATAATTTAAAACTAATGGAACAAAGAAAATCCCAGTCCAAACTATTAAGGAATTAATGTTTATGAATCTTAATTTATAACAAAGGCAAAGCAGGAGAACTAAGAAGCTGTAATTTGCTATTTCAAATATGTAATATTCCAAGCTTCCACCATAGTCGATGTACCTAAAATATCCATTTACCATAAATCTTCTTTATGGTTTCTAATAAAGTTATACATAACTGAAAGAAATATAAAGATAATAAAATTCGATATAAAAATAGCTTGCGTATTTGGAGTGACAGGGTATTCGCTAGAATATGGGGGGTCAATAAAATAAATATGATACGGTAAATCATTCGTTAATGTAGCAATGTGCAAGGATTCTTTGTTAATTGTTGCCGCAAGTGATGCTGTGATAGCCGAGTTTCTCGACTCTGAGAGCTGCTTATATGTTGCATCTATAATAGCCTGAGACTTCAGTATAAGAAATTCCTTTGCGTATTTATCGGCAGTTAACATTAATTCATTTAGAAAAGATATGCCAAAATTTTGATCGCTTGTAAGCATAGAAACAGTTATGTTTGTACCTTTGATCTCCTTTTGTAAATCAACCTTACTCGAGATAAAATCTTGAAGATCATGAGGTGAATAAAAGTCATATAATTCATAGCCAAGTAGAAGTGATCCAAGACGATCAGCCAAAGTCTGTGGTTTATCTATTTTATTAACATCTATCGATTTATCACCACCAGCATATATTTCAGTAGCCCAGCCTTTTTCCCACATTCGCTGAGCAATAATATAAGAATATATATTTGAACGAAACTCACCAAATGAGTTGCTTTCAGAAGAAACTATCGAAAACAAGTTATCTGAGCCGCCTCCTAATGATGGACTTGAAGATCCAACAGATTTATTTTCTCTTAAGGTAGCAGATATATAAAATTGGGGTGTACTAAACTGAATAATGGCAAGGCTAAATATTAATGATGCTAACCCTAAATTCAAAGAAGATTTCTTCCAGAAATAATCATAAAAAAATTCTTTTAATAAAAGCGCTTTGGATTTAATTTCAATTTTTTTTAGGAAACTCATTTAATTATATTTTTTTAATTTTAGAAATATTTGTTTAATATCTAAGTATAGTTGTGCAAATACTTTAATCAATATAAAAGTTTTTATTTGGTAGATTCGAGCCAGCTTTGGAACATAAGTATACTCCAAATTTTAAAAGTCCAATCTCTTTTTCCCTCTAGATGCTCAGCCCATATTTCAGATACATACTCTGCATTAAGATAACCTTCCTTGCGTATTCTTGATTTATCAAGAAGTACATCTGCCCAGTCTTTAAGGGGTCCTTTGAGCCAATCTCCTAATGGGATACTAAAGCCAGCTTTAGGCCGTTCAATTATTTTTTTTGGAACATGCTTGTAAAGAATATTTCTAAGAACAGATTTTCCTTCAAAACGGTTGATCTTCATTTTTAAGGGCATTCTCCAAGCAAGCTCAACAATTTTATGATCTAAAAAAGGCACTCTAGTTTCTAAACTATTGGTCATTGAGGCCCTATCAACTTTACATAGAATGTCATCTGTTAAATAGTTTAATGTATCTCTGTACATCATCATTGAGGCAAAATCATTCACGCCATTTCTTGGAAGAGGATCTTTTAAAAAAGGTGGAATTTGATTCTGTGATTTAAAATTTTTTTTGTCATTGAGAACTATTTTTTGAGCTAATGGTTCAGCGATTAAACTTAAAAATAATTGATCTTCAGAATGAACATTACGCAGTCTGCTTGCCATTTTGTGAACTTTCTCACCAAAATGACTAATAGCACCTTCTTTGGAGAAAAATTTTGAATATTGCCAGTAAATCAAATCCCAGCTTTTAATTGGTAGCAATAATAAGATTCTTCCAATAAATTCTCGTAAAAATCTAGGTAATATAGAAACCTTGGACCATAAACCAGGCCCTATTAAGTATCTATTGTAGCCACCAAATAGTTCATCTCCGGCATCACCTGACAATGACACAGTAACAGCTTGTTTTGCAGACTTGCATACAAAGTATGTTGGGATTTGAGAATAGTCAGCAAAGGGCTCATCATATATATTTGGAAGATTCGGGATAATAGATTGAGCATCATCTGCTGTAACTAATAGCTCTGAATGGTCGGTCTTCAAATGATTGGCTACATCTTTTGCATAAGGAGATTCATCAAAACTGGGGTCCTCAAAACCTATAGTAAATGTTTTAATTGGTTCGCTACTGTTTTTTTGCATCAGCGAAACTATTGTAGATGAGTCAACTCCACCTGATAAAAATGCGCCTAAGGGTACATCAGATAAGCTCTGTAACCTTATAACCTCTTCTAACTCAGACTCTAAGGCCAAAGTGGCCTCCTTAGAATTTTTAAAGGGATCTTGTGAAGCCATGTTGACGACTTCACCTAAATCATACCAACGATCTATAGTAATATTTTCATGAGCATATGCCTCGTTTGATAATGAATGTGGGATATCGCACATTTTTTTTTGAGGAGGTTGAGATGAGAATTTTAGAATGCAGCCTGGCTCTAATTTATATATTCCCTCATATATGCTTAGAGGGCTAGGAACATACATATAACTAAAATATTGCAATAAAGCATCTTTTGAAATCTTATTAATGAAATTAGGAAATTTTTTAATAGCTTTGAGCTCAGATGCAAAACTAAAAACTGATTTTTCATCTTTTTGATCAATCCAGCCATAATAAAGTGGCTTTTCACCAAACCTATCTCTAATTAAATAAAAATCTCCTTTAGATTTATCAAAAAGAGCGATTGCAAACATACCTCTTAACTTATGCAAGGTATCTGAAATGCCCCAATGCTCAAATGCCTCAAGAAGAGTTTCAGTATCAGATGTACTGTTCCATGAGACTGAAGTATTCTCTTCCTCTAATTGAGCTCTGATTTCAAGATGGTTATATATTTCTCCATTATAAGCTATGACTAAGTTAGTGCTATGTGAATGCATTGGCTGCAGTCCATCGCTTGAGGTATCAAGAATTGACAGCCTTCTATGACCCATAAGCAAATTGGTGCATGAATCAGAAAATATCCCTGAAGCATCTGGACCTCTATGAGATAAAGTGTTTGTCATTGATTTCAAAATATTCTCAGCTTCAAGAATTTTCATTTGATTTGGCTTATAGAAACCTGTAATTCCACACATATTTATTTATTTTTGTTTAGATGCCAATTAACAGTTTCTTTTAAGCCTTTTGTTATGCTATGAGATGGTTTATATCGTAGAAATTTATTTGCTTTTGAAATATCTGCTTGCGAATGTCTTACATCACCCTCCCTAAAATCTCGATAAGTTAAGCGCGTATGATCTAATTTAATTTTCTCTTTAATATAAAGTCTGAGAATTTCATAAAGCTGATTCAATGAAGTTCTATCGCCAACAGCAATATTATAAATATTATTCATTGCAAATTGATTGCTTGTAGTTGCGGCCAAAATATTTGCTTGAACTGCATTGTCAATAAAACAGAAATCTCTGCTAGTTTTACCATCGCCATTTATAAAAACTTCCTTATTATTAATTATTAAATTTATCCATTTAGGAATAACAGCAGCATAAGTGCTCATAGGGGTTTGCCTTTTCCCAAAAACATTAAAATATCTTAAACCAATGGTATTGAACCCATAGGACCTATTGAAAACATCTGCATATAGCTCATTAACATACTTTGTAACTGCGTAAGGGCTCAATGGTTTTCCTATCAAATGCTCTTTTTTTGGGAGTTTCTTATGATCGCCATAAGTAGAGCTACTAGCAGCATAAATAAAACTTTTAACATTGGCATTTTTTGCAGCTACTAAGATATTGAGGAAGCCAGTTATATTGCTTTTATTTGTATTTATCGGATCCTTAATACTTCTTGGCACTGAACCAATGGCGGCTTGATGCAAAACATAGTCAATATTTTTACAAGCAAGTTCACAAGATTTTAGGTTTGCAATATCTCCTTTAATAAACTTAAAGTTTGACCATTGTCTTTTAGAAACGAGCGATTGAACTTCTAATAAATTCTCTTTGCTACCAGTAGCAAAATTATCCAAACCAACAATTCGTTGATCTAATTTTAATAGTGTTTCTAAAAGGTTACTACCAATGAATCCAGCAACCCCAGTAATTAACCATGTTTTTTGATTTTGAGCGAGTTGCTTTTTAATTGCATTGTAAGCGTTCATAATATTTTTAGAGCCTCTTATCAACTGCTTCTATTGGAAAGAGATGTTTTAAGTCATAAACTGCGTTCTTGCTTTTACCAAATGAGCGAATTTTTTGAATCCCCATTTTTTTAAATATTTTATGAGAAACAGCAATAATTATTCCATCAAAATAATTTATTGGAACATTCTTCAAAAGATTAATCCCATATTCTTTTTTTGCTTCCTCAGCATTAACCCAAGGATCATAAATGCTTACTTTGCAATTGTATTCAATTAACTCATCAAAAATATCTATGACCTTTGTATTTCTTATATCGGGACAATCTTCTTTGAATGAAACCCCCAAAATAAGAATTTTGGCAGAATTAATCTTAATCTTTTTTTTTGTTAAGAGTTTTATGAATTGTGATGCTACAAATGAAGGCATGCTATCATTCAACCTTCTTCCTGCTAATATTATTTCTGGATTATATCCAAGCATTTCTGTTTTATGAGTTAGATAATAAGGATCTACACCAATGCAGTGACCGCCTACTAAGCCAGGTCTAAAAGGAAGAAAATTCCACTTAGTCTCTGCTGCATTCAAAACCTGCTCTGTATCAAGATTCATAAGATTAAAGATAATTGCAAGTTCATTAATCAAAGCTATATTTAGGTCTCGTTGAGTATTTTCAATAACTTTTGCGGCTTCAGCTACCTTAATGCTTTCAGCCTTATATGTCCCTGCTGTAATAATTTTTTTATATACTCTGTCTATATGGTTTGCAGATTTTTTATTTGAACCAGAAGTTATCTTTTTTATATTGGG
>Ga0255755_1002149_pt1 | contig 16575 bp, 16 predicted proteins | sample 011ome_18_FD_179955 | JGI IMG/M metagenome (GOLD analysis project Ga0255755, IMG submission 179955) | Coastal salt marsh microbial communities from the Groves Creek Marsh, Skidaway Island, Georgia - 011501BT metaG (version 2) | ecosystem: Environmental > Aquatic > Marine > Intertidal zone > Salt... | reverse complement strand
GTCAAATTATTTACCTGGCCCAGATGACATTTATGTTAGCCCAAGTCAGATCAGGAAATTTGGTTTAAGAACAGGTGATACAGTTGAGGGTCCTGTTAGAGCACCAAAAGAAGGTGAAAGATATTTTGCACTTTTACAGGTAAGTAAAATAAATTTTGAGGATCCAGAAAAGTCTAGGCACAAAATTGCATTTGATAACTTAACTCCACTTTACCCAGATAAACAGTTGGTCATGGAAATTGAGTCAGCTAAGCTAGATAAAAAACAAGATTTAACACCTAGGTTGATTGACCTAGTGAGCCCAATTGGAAAAGGACAGAGATCAATAATTATCTCACCACCAAAAGCTGGCAAGACGATGATTTTACAAAGTATAGCAAATTCAATAGCAAAAAATTATCCTGAATGTTATTTGATAGTATTATTAATCGATGAACGTCCTGAAGAAGTAACGGACATGCAGAGAACTGTTAAAGGTGAAGTTATTAGTTCTACTTTTGATGAACCAGCTCAGCGCCATGTGGCAGTTGCAGAAATGGTTATTGAAAAAGCAAAAAGACTTACTGAGCACAAAAAAGATGTAGTCATCCTTTTAGATTCTATAACAAGATTAGGACGAGCATATAATGCAGTAATACCAAGCTCTGGAAAAGTTTTAACTGGAGGTGTTGATGCTAACGCACTTCAAAGACCCAAAAGATTCTTTGGTGCAGCAAGAAATATTGAAGAAGGTGGATCTCTAACAATTATTTCTACAGCATTAATCGACACTGGTAGTAGAATGGATGAAGTTATTTTTGAAGAATTTAAGGGCACAGGAAACAGCGAAACTGTTCTTGATAGAAAGATAGCAGATAAAAGAATTTATCCAGCAATAGATATAACAAAATCTGGAACCAGAAGAGAAGAACTATTGTTCGATAAAAATGACCTTCAAAAGATGAATGTGCTAAGGAGAATTATAGCGCCTATGGGCACAATGGATGCTATAGAATTTATTAGTTCTAAATTAAAAGATACAAAAAATAATGCTGAGTTCTTTAACTCAATGAATAAACCTGCTTAAATATACCCCAATTCCCTCATTTCATTTTTAAATGATGTCTCTATTTTTTTAATATATTTTTTATCTAAATTTTTTTTCCAGTCATTTTGGGGACCCAGATTAAAAAATTTTTTTTTAATATTATTCTGGTCGTAGATACTTTCAATAAATCCATTTTTTTCCTCAAGTTCTTTTAAGCTTTTGAAAGAACTTTCACTAATACATTTTGCAATATGCTGATCTGAAAATTTCATATTTATAATATTGGCAATATGATTTGCAATTTTTTTAAATTCATTATTAGGGTTTAAAATTAGTTCTTCGTATTTAACTAAAAGAAAATTTTTACCAATATTTTTCCAGGAATTATAGTTTGTTTTCCAGGAGCTAATTAAAGTATGCAGTGGATAATTAAATTTATTTTTTGGACTACCAAAAATAAAGTTTTCCTCCTCTAAAATAAAACTTAAAGCCTCATCCATACTTGATAAATTAAAATGATAAAAAATAGACGAAATTACATTTCTCGGATCTCTGACAATATATATGGCACCTAAAGTGTTTTTCTCATCTGTAAATTTATCCTCTCCTAATTTCAACAAAGCATTATGTGTTTTAAATAATTTTATTTTTTTATCTGAATTAATTATGTTTTGAGAGTTAATCCAATTTTTTTTGATTTGATTAAAATCACTGAAGTTAGTGACTAGTTTTTCAAATTGATCTCTTTTAGGATATTGCATTATAAATCCCAATTTATCTAAACCATTTTTTCCTAGTCCCGAATAGATTAGAGAGGCTAAAAAATGTCTAACCCAAGTGTTTCCACTTTTAGGATATGATGCTAACCAAATAATCATGATATAATAATTTTAAAACTTAAAAAAAATAATATATCTTTCAAGTTTGTTAATGACAATTTATGCTTTATCAACCGGACCAGGAATTTCAGGTGTTGCTATTATTAGATTATCAGGGCCCGAAGCAAAAAATGTTATTGAACAACTTACTCAAAAACCCATTCCCAAACCAAGGGTGGCAACTCTTAGAAAAATCAATAAACCCAACACTTTTGAGCTAATTGATGAAGGTATAATATTGTGGTTTCCTGCCCCTGAGAGCTACACAGGCGAGGATATGGCAGAAATCCAGGTACATGGGAGTAAAGCAGTAATTGACGCTATACACACTTCTCTCTCAGAAATAAAAAATTGTCGTTTAGCGGAACCAGGTGAATTTACAAAATTAGCATTTCAAAATGGAAAAATAAATCTACTCAAAGCAGAAAGTATTGCTGATTTAATTTCTTCCGAAACAGAAATTCAAAGGCAGCAAGCTATAAGAGTAATGAGTGGCAAGACAGCCGATGGGTTTAATTTTCTAAGAGATAAGTTATTAAAAATTTTATCTTATGTTGAGGCAAAAATAGATTTTCCAGATGAAGATTTACCTGAAAATATTTTGGAACAAATTAAAAAAAATTCGGATGAAGTTATAAATAAAATTAAAAAAATTTTAGATGATCAAAATGTTGGTGAGAGAATTCGTGAAGGTTTTAAAATTGCAATTGTTGGACCGGTCAATGCAGGTAAATCCAGTTTAATAAATTATTTTGCAAATAGAGATGTTGCTATAGTTTCTGAAACTGCAGGAACAACCAGAGATGTAATCGAAACACATTTAAATATAGATGGTTATCCAGTTATAATTTCTGATACTGCTGGTATAAGAGAATCAAAAAATGAAATTGAACAAAAGGGAATTAAATTATCTTTAAAAAAAGCAGTAGAGGCCGATCTTAAATTGGTTGTGGTAGATGCTAAAACTGTTAATTTTACTGGTATTTTAAAGGATTTATTAGATCAAAATGCTATTTTAGTTTTAAATAAATCTGATCTCATATTTAAAGATTTGAGAGAAGAATTAAAAACATTTAATCATGTTTTAATTTCAATTAAAGAAAATAAGAATTTAGATAAACTAATTTTAAAAATAAAAAATAATTTAAAAAACAAATTTATCTCCAGTGAAGACATTTTGATTACAAGAGAAAGGCATAGGCAACACCTTATACAGTGCCTGGAACATCTTAATAATTTTAAAGACAAAAATGATACCGAAGATTTTGATAAAGCCGCAGAGGATCTTAGGTTAGCTACGAGACATCTTGGGATGATCGTAGGCAAAGTAGACGTTGAGGAAATTTTGGGTAGTATTTTTAAAGATTTTTGTATAGGTAAATAAGCTAGTATTTTCAACTCTTTTTTTCAATTTTTACCCTAAAATTCATATTTTAATTATTCATTTTGAGCCAAGCATACATAACTTGTAAATTTAATAATCAGTTATAAATTTAGCTTATGAAGAATGATTTATCATTTGATGTTGTTGTGATTGGTGGTGGTCACGCTGGATGTGAGGCTGCTGCAGCATCAGCAAGATTAGGTGTAAACACCGCCCTATTCACTCACAAAATAGAAACTATAGGTGAGATGTCATGTAATCCGGCGATAGGTGGTTTAGGCAAAGGTCATTTAGTCAGAGAGATAGATGCCCTTGACGGTGTTATGGGAGATGTTGCAGATAAATCAGGAATACAATTTAGATTATTAAACAGAAGCAGAGGACCAGCTGTTAGAGGACCCAGAACTCAATCTGATAGATCATTATATCGTAAATATATGCAAGAAAAATTGCTAAATTATTGTAATTTAAGCATTTTTTCTGATCCTGTAATAAAGTTTATTTTTAATAAAAATTCTATAAGTGGTTTTGAAACAAAAGGTGGAAAAAAAGTATTATGTTCAAAATTAATTTTAACTACAGGTACTTTTCTTAACGGTTTAATACATATTGGTGATGAGAAAATTCCTGCGGGGCGTTATGAGGAAAAACCTTCTACAGGTTTAACCGAACAATTAGCAAAATATAATTTTAAAATCGGAAGATTAAAAACTGGAACACCACCAAGATTAGATTCAAGAACAATTAATTATCAAAATCTAGAAGAACAGTTCGCGGATGATGATCCTTATTTTTTTTCTTTCCTAACCAAAAAAAATATTAACAAACAAGTTTCATGTCGTATGACCTATACGAATGAGAAGGTTCACAAGATAATAGAAAAAAATTTATCTAAGAGCGCCATGTACTCTGGAAGCATAAAGGGTGTGGGCCCAAGATATTGTCCATCTATTGAAGATAAGATTGTAAAGTTCTCAGATAAGATGCGTCATCAGATATTTTTGGAACCAGAAGGCCTAAATGATCACACAATTTATCCAAATGGTATATCAACATCTTTACCAGAAGATGTTCAACAAGAAATATGTAATAATATCAATGGTTTAGAAAATGTAACTATAATAAGACCAGGATATGCAATAGAATATGATTATATAGACCCTAGGGAGCTGTTTCTAACTCTTGAAACAAAGAAAATTGCTAATCTTTATTTGGCCGGCCAAATTAATGGAACCACTGGATATGAGGAGGCAGCTGCTCAAGGTTTGGTAGCTGGAGTAAATGCAGTTTTATCTTTTAAAAAACTCGAACCTTTTATATTAGATAGATCAGATGCGTACATCGGTGTTATGATAGATGACCTTGTTACTAAAGGTGTGGCTGAACCATATAGAATGTTTACATCAAGAGCAGAATATAGATTAACTCTTAGAGCAGATAATGCTGACCAAAGATTAACTGAAAAGGGAATTTCTATTGGATTAATTGGTCTAGAGAGAAAAAATATATATAGAGAGAAAAAAGATAAAATTGATAAAATATCAAAAATTATGTCTAAAACTTTTATTTCTCCAACAAAAGCTAATTATTTTGGAATAAAAATTGCCAAAGATGGTGTTTTAAGAACTGCAAACGAAATTTTAACTCAAAAAGAAGTTAATATGGATAAAATAAGAGAAATATGGAGTGAAATACCATTATTTGAAAGAGAAATTGATGAACAAATAGAAATAAATTCTCATTACAGAGGTTATTTAAAGAAACAGAATGCAGATATTTTAGCATTTAAGAGAGACGAAAACATGATAATTCCAGATAAAATTGACTATGATAGTTTGGCAGGTCTCTCAAAAGAAGTAAAATCTAAATTTAAGCTTATAAAGCCAAAAACAATGGGGCAAGCACTAAGAATTGATGGAATTACCCCAGCAGCTGCATATATTTTGTTGTCACATGTAAAAAGAAAGTCTATTAAGCATATAGCTTAATGGATCAAGAAATTATAAATTCATATTATAAAATTAAAAGTCTAAATGTTTCACGTGAAACATTTATAGATTTTGAAAACTTTATATCTCTAGTTAATAAAAAAAATAAAGAAATTAACCTAATTAGTAAAAAAACAGGGAAAAGTATTGAAATAAGAGAGAGACACGTTATTGATTCAGCACAAATAATTGATTTTATTGATTTAAATAGCATTTCTATAACAGATTTAGGAAGCGGAAGTGGAGTGCCAGGTTTAATTATAGCAATAATGCTCAAAAATATGAAAAAAGATATAAAAATTAATTTGTATGAAAAAAGTCACCATAAAAGCCATTTTTTGAGAGAGGTATCAAAAAAATTAAACTTAAAAACAGAAGTTTTTCAAAAAAATGTTTTTGAATTAAATAATTTGAAAACTGGAACTATTATGTCACGAGCATTTAAGCCAATGCCAATAGTTTTAGATTTGGTTTATAAAAATTTTTCTGATTTTAAAAATTTAATTTTTTTTATGGGAGCTAATGGAAAAAAAATTTTAAAAGAAACTCTAAATGATTGGGATTTAGAATTCTCAGAAAAAAAAAGTTTAACTAACAAAGATTCATTTTTGTTAAATATTAAAAAAATTAAAAAAAAAAATTAAGATGCAAATAATTTCAGTAATAAATCAAAAGGGTGGGGTAGGAAAAACAACAACAGTTATAAATCTTGCGGCTGGATTATCTCAACAAGATAAAAAAATATTAGTTGTAGATTTGGATCCTCAAGGAAATGCTACCACAGGACTTGGGCTTTCAAATTTAGGAACATCTGAGGATACAATTTATGGAGTTTTAAATGGTACAAAACAAATTTCAGAGGTAATTAAAAAAACAGAATTTAAAAATTTAGACTTGGTAACTTCAAATGTTGATTTATCTGGCCTTGAAGTTGAAACGGCTGGTGATAGTAATAGGGCATTTATTTTAAAGCTTAAATTAACCGCATATTTAAATGGTTCTAGAGGATCTTATGATTATATACTAATTGACTGCCCTCCTTCCCTGAGCCTGCTCACAGTGATGGCTTTGGTGTCTTCAAACTCTTTGTTAGTACCTTTGCAGACTGAATTTTTTGCTCTAGAGGGACTTACACAACTTATGAAAACGATTGAAAGAATTAAAATTAGTTTAAATCCCGAACTTAATATTAGAGGGATACTTTTAACAATGTACGATAAACGAAACAAACTTTCCTCTCAAGTTGAAAAAGAAGCCAGAGACTATTTTAATGAAAAAGTTTACTCTACTGTTATCCCAAGAAATGTCAGACTGTCCGAAGCACCTTCTCATGGGATGCCAGTTTTAATGTACGATAAATTATGCCCAGGAAGTAAATCATATTTTAGTTTTACAGATGAATTTATTAATCAAGAGACAAACATAGGGAGTGTATTATAATGGATGCAAATAAGATTAAGAAAGGTTTGGGTAGAGGATTATCTTCTTTAATAGGAGAAAGTAAAATTGAGTCTCAAAAAAATAAGTTGGGCATTAGTGAAATAGTTCCAAATAAATTTCAGCCTAGAAAAAATTTTGATGAAGAAAACTTAAATGATCTTGTGAATTCGATTAGAGAAAGAGGAATTATTCAACCAATTATAGTCAGAAAATCAGAAGATCAAATTTCAAAATATGAAATAATAGCAGGAGAGAGAAGGTGGCTTGCTGCGCAAAAAGCCGGTCTTCATGAAGTCCCCGTTGTAATTACTGAAGCAGATGATTTAAAAAGTTTAGAATTTGCAATTGTAGAAAATGTACAAAGGCATGATCTTAATCCTTTAGAAGAAGCACAAGGATATCAGAGATTAATTAATGAGTTTTCTTATGATCAAGAAACAGTTTCAAAATTTATTGGAAAAAGCAGAAGTCACGTAACTAATTGTTTGAGAATACTCTCTTTACCAATTGAAGTTCTAAAATTAGTTGAAAATGAAAAAATTTCAGCCGGTCATGCTAAAATTTTGGTAGGATTAGATAATGCAAATTTTGTTGCAAATAAAATTATAGATAAAAAACTCTCAGTTAGACAAACTGAAAATTTTGTAAAAATTTTTAAAAATACAAAGAACTCATTAAAAAAAATAAAAGACCCTAATCTTAGGGAATTAGAATTAAAAATAATTGAAAAAATAGGAATAAATGTAATTATTAAAAATAGTCGAAAAAATAAAGGTAAGATTATTTTTGAATATAAAGATGTAGATCAGCTTAATAAAATTATCGAAATTATTGAAAAAAACTATTAAAGTTATTGTGTTTGGTCTGTGATAAAATTTAGTGTTATATTTAATGATTGAGAGCTGTATTTTTTTATCTGTAGTTCTAAATTATTTAAATTAAATATTAAGTCTTTAACTTTGGTTGATGACCATTTTGTGATTTGTTGACCCACTAATTCTTTATCTTTCCAAAAAATTGGAGGTCTCGTATTGCTTAAAACTAAATCTAAATTTTTATTTTTTTCAAAATCATTCAAAAGTTTTAATAATCTTTTCGATTTATTAATAAAAGTTCTAATTATTAGAACACATTCGTCTATCGAGAAGTTATTCTCATTTAATATAGCTATAGTTTTTTTTCTATTTTTTGCCAAACAATTATCTATAAGTTCAGAAATTGAGTGATTTTCACTCAAATTAATCAATTTTATAATCTCGTGCGTATCAATTTTATTATTTTTTTGAAAGTATAAGTCTATTTTTTCTAACTCATTTTTTAAAAAAATTCTGTCTCCGTTACATTTGCTAACAATTAAATTTATGTTTTCTTGAGAAATGGAAATTTTTTTGTTTTTTAAAAAATCATTAACTATATTTGATAGTATTTGATTGTTGTCTTCATAGAATGCAACAGTTAACAGTTTTTTATCTTTTTCAAACAATGATCTAAGTTTAGATTTTTTATCCAATATATCAGCATTTAATATTAAAATAGTATTAGATTTTTCTTTTAAGATTAATTCATTTATTATTTTATAAATTTTGTCAGAAGCATTATTAATTATAATAAACTTATTTTCATCAAAGAGTGAGTCAGTTTGTATTGTATTATAAAATAGATCTTCATTATCTATAATTTCTTTTTCACTATAAATTAAAATTTCTTTATTTTTTATTTTATTAGCAAGCTTGTCAATTTTCTCTTTTTTAAGCCCATTATTTTTTCCATAAAATAAAATTGTTTGGAATTTGTTAAAAGCTATTTTGTCAATCTCATGTTGTTTTATTATCATTTCATTTTAGCTAGTTCTAAAATCAATTGTTTAACAGCAGTAGTCGCAAAAGTATTTTTTATATTTTTTTCGTTATTTAAATTATCAAAAGTATTATCTAATTTATTTAAATTATAATTTTCTTTAAATGTAAAAGTTGAACTTTCATTATTTCTAGTGATATAAAATTGACTGTCTAAACTTATTTGATAATTTGAAACATTTCCTGACGAGTCTTTTGATAAGTCTCTTTTTTGGTATTTAGAAATTATTTTTAAAGAAAATCTATTTTCAGAAGTACTATTTTTATATTTTCTTAAATTTGAATTTATTGCTCTATTAGTATAATTATCACCCTCTAATGAGTCGACATTTATTTTAAAATTATTATTATTTAAGTTGTTATAAAGTGGAGTGTATCCACAGTTTTGAAGTGATAAAAAAAAGAAAATAAGTAAAAATATTTTTTTTATCATTCTAAATTATAATATTGATTAATCTATTTGGTACAAAAATTTTTCTTTTTATTTTTTTGTTAATAAAATATTTTTTTATATTTTCATCACTAATTGCAATGTTGAGTATATCTTCTTCACTTGAATTTCTGTCAATATTTAGGACATGCTTTTTTTTTCCATTTATTTGAATGACAATTGGAATAATTTTTTCAATTAAATAACTTTCATTATATTTTGGCCAACTAAGTTTTTCTTCAATACCAATTTGCATTAGAGCTTCACTTGAAAAATGTGGAATTATGGGTGTCATTACAATTAAAATCTTTTTATAATTTCTTAATATTTCATCTTTTGAATATTTGTTTAAAATTTCTTTTTTTAAAAAAGAGTATATTTCATGAAGATTTGCAATAATTACATTGTAGCTAAAGTTATTTAAATTATCTGTTATTCTTTTGATAAATTTATTAGTATTTTTATCAATTTCTTCGCTTCCATTGTTTGGATAATTTTTTTTTACTTCATCAAGTATTTCTTGATGAAGAGTCCAAAGTTTTTGAATAAATTTGTAAGAAGAAATAATTCCTTCATCAGACCACTGAACATCTCTTTCTGGAGGGCTGTCAGACAATATGAATAATCGGACTGCATCTGCTCCATATAAATTTATTATATTTTCTGGATCAATAGTATTTTTTTTTGATTTTGACATTGACTCTGATGGTCCAACAATAACTTTTTCACCACTATTTGATTTTACATATTTTTCACCATCAATAGAGACAATTTCTTCAGGACTTAACCAATTATTTTTCGAATCTTTATAAGTTTCGTGACAAACCATTCCTTGAGTAAAAAGTCCATCAAATGGTTCAGATATTTTAAAGTTTTTATTTTCATGTGCTAAGGCTCTCATAAAAAATCTAGAATACAATAAATGTAAAATTGCATGCTCGACTCCACCTATATATTGATCTACAGGCATCCAGTAATTAATATCATCAAGATTATAACCATAGTCATCTTTTTTTGGAGAACAAAATCTTAAAAAGTACCAAGATGAATCTACAAATGTATCAAGTGTATCTGTTTCACGTAAAAATTTTTTTCCATTAATTTCAACAGCTTTCCAGTCAATTGCTTTATCTAATGGATTTCCTGTTGCTTCCAGTTTAGAAATTTTTGGTAGTTCAATAGGTAGCATTTCTTTTGGAACTTTATGAGGCTTATTATTTTCATCATACATAATTGGAATTGGACAACCCCAATATCTTTGTCTGGATACACCCCAATCTTTTAAACGGAAGTTAATTTTTTTATTTCCCAAATTTTCTTTTTCAAGATGAGATATAGTAGTTAAGATGGATTCATCGGGAACTTTTAACCCATTTAAAAATTCTGAATTAATTATGTATCCTTGACCAGTGTAAGCTTCATTTTTAACAGTAAAATTTTGATCCTTTAAATCTGGAGTTACTACAGTTTTTACATCTAGATCATATTTTCTTGCAAAATCTAAATCCCTCTGATCATGTGCGGGACATCCGAATACTGCACCTAGACCATAATCCATCAAAACAAAGTTTGCAAAATAGACTGGAACCTTGATATTTTCATTTAAAGGGTTAACTGCAATCAAATCAGTTTTAAATCCAATTTTTTCAGCATTAGCAATTGACTCCTCAGTAGTGCCAGTTTTTGAACAATCTTTTTTGAATTTTTTAAAATCTCCATTATCCTGATAAAATTTAGATATTGGATGATCTACAGATAGTGCTAAAAAAGACATTCCAAATAAAGTATCAGGCCTAGTAGTAAAACATTTAATTTCATTAATATTTTTTGAAGAGATAATTTTAAATTTTACTTCAGAACCCACTGACTTACCTATCCAGTTGGTCTGCATAACTTTTACTTTATTGGGCCACTTTTCTAGAGTATTTAAGCTTTCCAACAATTCTTCCGAAAATTTCTTTATATTAAAGAACCATTGATTTAATTTTTTTCTTTCAACAATTGCCCCAGATCTCCATCCTTTACCATCTATGACTTGTTCATTAGCTAATACTGTCTGATCAATTGGATCCCAATTAACATATTCTTCTTTTCTATAAACGAGACCTTTATCGTAAAGTTCCAGAAAAAACTCTTGTTGATGTTTATAATATTCAGGTGAGCAGGTTGAGATTTCCCTATCCCAATCTATTGATAAACCAAGGCTTTTTAATTGAGTTTTCATTTTAGCGATGTTGGATTCTGTCCAACTTTTAGGATCTAATTTATTTTGACGTGCAGCATTTTCTGCTGGCATTCCAAAAGAGTCCCATCCCATTGGATGTAATACATTATATCCCTCTAGGGCTTTATACCTCGCTAACACATCACCAATTGTATAATTTCTGACATGTCCCATGTGAATTTTTCCAGATGGATAAGGAAACATTTCAAGACAGTAAAATTTTTTTTTATTTTTATCTATTTTGCTTGAAAAGGTTTTATTGTCTTCCCAAATTTTTTGCCATTTTTTTTCAATTAATTTAAAATTATATCTTTCCACTTTAATAATTTTATTTATTGTTATAATTTTTTAAGATCACAAAAAATCTAAATTATTTTTTTTCTTTTTTTTCAGCTTTATAGATAGTAGCTTTTTTTAGAATTTCTTTTTTTAGCTCAGTAGTCAAAATGCCCTCTGTTTCCTTAAATTGACAATTAACCATACTGTTTGAGCATTTACGATTAAATATTTTAATATCTAGTGCATCTGTTCTAATTTCGTTAGTTAGAAATCTAATTGAAATTTTGATACTTTCATTAGGACTTTCATCAGTTGAATACCAATCCGTAATAATTATTCCACCACTATAATTAACTGAGGATAAAGGCATAAAATCTATTACATCAAGTGAGGCTCTCCAAAGTTCATTTGAACTAGCAAAATCAAAAGTTCCCCCACCTCTTCTTAAATTTTCTTTTAATGCATCGTTTAATTTAAAACCCCTTCCTTCTTCGAGATTTTTTTCTACTCTTTTTGCAGGATCAGCAGGATACTTTCTTGCATCAGCACCAGGAAACTTGCCATTGCAGCTGTTTAAAAGTATTATTATTGTTAATAGTATTATTGGTGTTTTTATTTTTTTTAAATTTAAAAGCATAAGGGTTTTTAGTGATTAATTTTATACAACATATAATTAAAATATATAAAATATACATAATTTAAGTATAAAACTGATGTAAAATTGCAACACTTATGTCATTTTTATCTAAAAAAAATAAATTTTTATAAATTTAAAAGTCAAAAGTGCTATATCGGTTGTGTTTATTATTAATAATAACAATACAATTACAAAGGAGTAATTTAATATGAACAACTTAAAAAAAGTAGGCTTAACTGCTTTAGCTGCTTCTCTAGTTGCAACATCAGCATTTTCTGCTGAATGGGGACTATCTGGATCAGCTGGAATAACTATTGAAAACAATAGTCAATCAGCTAGCGGTAAAGCATTTTCAATGCCAAATAGTATATACATAACTGGATCAGGTGAAACTGATGGTGGATTAACTATTTCTGCATCTTATGAAATGGATCAAGGAACTAGTAATAACTCTTCACTTGGTTTTGATAATCACAGTGTATCAGTTGGTAGCGATGCTATGGGTACTTTAACTCTACACGGACATGGTGGTTCTTCTGCTCAATCAGCTTTAGACACTACTGCTGCTGGTGATATATGGGATAATGGTTTCGGTATATCTACTGCTCATGACCCATCTTCATCTAAAACTTCAAACAATATGTTATACTACTCACTACCATCATTAGTTGATGGATTAGGTGCTGCTGTATCATATACACCAGATGGAACTGGACACCAGTCTTCAACTGCGTTTAGTTTAACTTATTCAGGTATTGAAGGTTTATCTGTAAGTTATGGTTACGGTGATGATAATTCAGCTGTAGGTGTTGACGCTGATGCTACAACAATCAAAGCTTCTTATGCTGTTGGTTCGTTCACATTAGGTCTAAGTAACACAGACTACTCAACTACAACTGCTTCATCAGACCAGGATGTAACTTCATGGAATGTTGCATACACAGTATCTGATTCAATTTCAGTTGCATACGGATCTGAGACTCATGAGTTAGAAGGTTCTGCAACAGATATCGAAGTATCTGGTCTATCTGCTTCTTATACAGCTGGTGGAATGACAATTTCAGCTGCGTCTATCGAAGCTGATAACGTAGGTCACTCAACTGCTGCAACTGCAGACAGAGAGTACTGGAAATTAGGTGCTTCATTTGCATTCTAATTAAGTTAGAAATTATTAAAAAGGGCCCCTCTTTAGGGGCCTTTTTTTTATCCAAAATAAGAAATACCAGCAAATCCAGAGCAATTAACAAGTCTTAATTTTTTAAGATTTTCTTTTGAAATTCCCCCTAAGGCTATCACTTTTTTTTTTGTCAATTTAGAAATTAAATTAAATTTATTAATACCGAGTAAGTTTTTATTTTTTTTAAATAAGGAGGAAATAAATAATTTATCTACTTTTTGGGCTTCTTTGATTCTGATTTCTTTGATGTTATGACCAGATCCCAATATATTAAAATTTTTAGGCATATCATAACTTAAGTGACACATAATTTTATTAAAAGAGGATATATAAACACCATCTAATCCTAGATTAAGTGCTAGTTTAACATTGTTGGCTAAATAAAATTTATTACCTTTTTTTTTACAAAAATTTTTAAATTTTAAAATTAAGTTTTTATTAATATTTAATTCAGCATGATTTCTGTAGATAAATACAGTTTGTCTATCTTGCTTATTTATTAAATTTGTATCAAATTTATTAATGAAGTAATATTTGTATAGTAATTTATGATGCATAATTCTGTCCAAAATCTTTTAAATATTCAAAAAAATATTAAATCTAAATTTCATTTTTATCAAAGAATAAAAATAATTGCTGTATCAAAGACTCATCCAATCGAACATATAAAGCCTTTAATTGACTATGGTCATATTGATTTTGGAGAAAATAAAGTTCAAGAAGCAATTGAAAAGTGGTCCAAGATTAAAAATGACAACAATCTAATAAAGTTACATTTAATTGGTAAGCTTCAGACTAATAAAGTAAAATATGCTGTTAAAATTTTTGACTATATACATTCTGTTGATAATGAAAAACTAGCAAAAAAAATATCAGAAGAGCAAATTAAAAATAATAAAAATGTTAAAATTTTTATCCAAGTAAATATTGGTGATGAAATTCAAAAATCTGGAATTAGTAAAGATAAAGTTAAAGATTTTTATACTTTTTGTCTAAACCTCAAGTTAGATATTCAAGGACTGATGTGCATACCACCAGAAGGTCAAAACTCTGATAGGTTTTTTAAAGATTTAAAATTTATTAATGAAAATCTTGGTTTAAAAAAATTAAGTATGGGAATGTCATCCGATTATATATCTGCAATTGAAAATTCAGCAACCCACGTCAGGATTGGATCAAATATTTTTGGTGAAAGAAATTAGAATATTTTGATTTTAGTTTTTTTATCAATAATTTTTAACATAATTATAAAATCTTTTTTATTTAAAGCTACACATCCAGCTGTTGGTTTGTAATTATTGGTTAAGTGTAAAAATATACAACTTCCTTTTCCTGGTATTACTTTTTTAAAATTGTATTTTATTGGAATAAATAAATCGTATCTATGATCTTTTCTAAAAAGTCTTTCATGATGTAATTTTAATTTATTGTTAATTAATTTGTTATAATATTTTTTACTACTAATATCATCACACCATCCCATATTTTTTTTTATTACAACACATTTGATTTTGGTTTTTGGTTTTTTTATTCTGTCTTTTCGATAATAAAGATTTTCAATTTCAAAAGTTCCTTTTGGAGTTTTTAGGTCACCCTCTTTTTTAAATTTTGTACCCCCATTTTTACCAATGCAACACTTAAAAATAAAATCATCTATTTTAATTGTGTGTTTGTTTTTTATTAAAATTATCATATCTTTATTAATATATGAAAAATCAAAGTTTAATAATAAATGATAATAATATTTTATATGATATTTTAAAAGAAATCTCAGATGAATTGAATTTTTCAATTCATAAATATTTAAAAAAAGATTTTGAAAAAATTAAATTAGCTGAAGATTTAAACTATTTAGTTTTAGTCAAAAAAGAAATTCCTGAAATAAGAAATCAAATTTTAATTAATAAATTTCCACTTAGTGTTTTTAAATTAATAGAAAAATTAAATATAGAGTTTTTGAAATTAAAATTCAATAATCAATCAGATATTAAAATCAAAAATTATTCATTTAATATAAATTCAAGAGAAATGAAAAATCAAAATTCAAATTTAAAATTAACTGAAAAAGAAATTGGTTCGATAATTTATTTATTTAGAGCAAAAAAACCCGTAAAAATCGATGAATTACAATCTAAAGTTTGGGGTTATCAATCAGATCTTGAAACCCATACTGTTGAAACACATATCTATAGATTGAAAAAAAAAATTTTGAATAAATTTAAAGATAGTAACTTTATTTATAGTACAATTGATGGTTACCAAATTAAATAAAAAGCAAAATAAATTTGCAAAAGAATTATTTACTAAAAAATATAAATCTCAAAAAGTTAAACCTAAAAAAGGCAAAGGTAGTTTTAAGAGAATAAAATAACCTTAAATACGAGCTCCAATTTTCTGTATTATTTTAGACGACATATCTGTTGCTTTTAATAAACACTCTTTTTCAGAAAAGTTATTAACATATCCATGAAGATATCCTGAGGCAAATAAATCTCCTGCTCCAGTAAGGTCAACTATATTAAGATTGCTTTTAGCTGGACATTCATTTACTTCATCACCATTTATTGATACAGCGCCTTGTTCCCCTCTTGTAATTATTATTTTTTTTTTAATTTGTTTGGCAAAATTAATTACTTGATCTAATGATTTTGAATTGGTTAGGCTTAAGATTTCTTGTTCATTTGCAAAAATAATATCTAGTTTATTTTTAACTAAATCTAAAAATTCTTTTTTATGTCTTTCTACACAAAATAAATCTGATAATGACATTGCAACTTTTTTTGCAGATGAAATTGATTTATCAAATGCTTTTTTGGGCCCACCTTCATCCCAAAGATAACCTTCTAAAAAAATGATTTCACTATTTTTAATTGTTTGAGAATCAATATCATTTTCATCAATTTTTCCGGCTGTACCCAAAAATGTACACATTGTTCTTTCCGAGTCTGGTGTGATTAAAATTAAACAAGTTCCGGTGGGCAAAGACTCTTTTTTCTTAGAATATAGGTATTTAACATTTTCTTTTATTAATCCTTCTTCATATTTTTTACCTAAATTATCATCATTAATTTTACCAATAAAACCAACATTATTTCCAAGTTGTGATAACCCTACTATTGAATTTGCAATAGAACCACCTGATATTGTTTCCTCAATTTTTACTAATGTTAATAAATTATTAAATTCTAATTCATTAACTAATTTCATTGTACTTTTAGTTAATGAGTTTTTTTCAAGAAATTCATCACTTACTTG
>Ga0255755_1002144_pt1 | contig 16594 bp, 22 predicted proteins | sample 011ome_18_FD_179955 | JGI IMG/M metagenome (GOLD analysis project Ga0255755, IMG submission 179955) | Coastal salt marsh microbial communities from the Groves Creek Marsh, Skidaway Island, Georgia - 011501BT metaG (version 2) | ecosystem: Environmental > Aquatic > Marine > Intertidal zone > Salt... | reverse complement strand
TTCTCCATCAATTAAACCAGTAATGATAGCTTCACCAGCTGCATCAAAGTTACCATAGATATCAGTTTGATTTTCCATACCATCATTTTGGTAGATACTATATGCGAATTGAGATTTATCAGTAACTGGTGTAAGTAATTTTAAGGTAATTCCACCTAATACACCACCACCAACTTCTCCTAAATCTACTGAGTAAGTTAAAGATGAAACATCGTAAGTAGTAGATGTTGAGTTATCTCTAATATATGTCCAGTTCAATTTAGTTACTTCTGAATAATCAGAGTAAGAAGTGTTTAACTTATCTTTAATTCTAAATCTAACTTCAATTATTGTATTTGCATGTACAATTGGAGTTGCATCTTGTACTGTGATTCTTTCTACTGACCAATCTGCGTTAGTACCATATGAACCTTGTTGGTATTGACCTGATAAGTTTGTACTTGCTACATTACTACTTGGAGTCCAAAGATACCCATCCCAATGATTCAATGAGGTCATTGCACTTGGGTTACTTGGTAATTTAAAAGTATGGTCAATCTTTTCTAATAATTTGTTGTTGTATTGGTAATCGAATTGAACCAAAGTAGGTACTGATGAATTAACATCAAGTGTATTAAACTTGATAGTAATTGTATCACCTACCGAAAATGGTGCAGAATCAATATAAGAGTGGTCAAGTTTTAAATCTTGGCCAAAAGAGATTGATGTTACCAATATTAGTAACATAGTTAATAAGTTTTTCATTGTAATAGCTCCTCTACTATTTGTACCAACACTTTCTTCAGTGCGATACTTGCTGTTTGTTGATTAAAAGTTCCATCTGATGCAACCACGAGTGTAGAGGTAGAAATTTCCTTACTTGTCCCCTTTTGGACAGTTTTCTTTTTTACCTTTTTCCCTTTTTGTAATTCTCCTATTGCTATAATCTGTGTCTGTGAGACATCTTTGTGAAAGACACCAATGTTTGTTCCGATATTCTTGATATCGAAAAATACTAATCTAACATTGATTTTGGTTTCTGAGTTTTCTACTAAATCGTAGTCTAAATCTAAGAGTAGTTCCTCTAAGATATTTTTTACACCATATGCCATGGCGGGGTTACCGGCAAAAGGACCAACTCTGATATCGTTGGTAACTTCTCCGATTGAAATGAATGTGTCTTGTGTGGGATTGGTTGATGATACCATTGAAAATGATACCAATATTAATACGAACACCGACAAAAGTCTTTTTATAAAAGTTTTCAAAGTAATCTCCTTATTAGTGGATTACCGTAACTTATTTATAAAACTTATTAAATAAAACTTATATTTGTAACGTGTTGTATAACTTATTCTCTGTATAAATATATTTGTAAAACAAAAAACCCCCACATTTCTGTGAGGGTTGGTTATTTATTTTAAATCTTGTAGTTCTTTATTGAAGTTAGCGAGAGATATTTCTTTGAATTCGTCACTCCTATCATAAACCGACATATTGTTTAAATAATGGGCAGTATTTCGATATTTGTAATTTTCACACATAACCAAGTTTTTCATTTTAAATTGTTTAACTTCGATATCAGTTGTTTGAGTTAGTTTCTCACTCCCCCACATTACAAACACATCATCATATCCCAAGTGGCCAAATGATTCAGGTATACCAATCAATTTTAAAAGAGGTTTACTGATACAAGTAAACATACCACCTAAGAATTTATACCGAGGTTGTCTTTCTAATGTATTTTTTACTTCTACTATTTCCACCTCACCATAAATACCACTATCTTTAAAGGGGTCATTTAAACTTTGGTAGTTTAATTTTTTATTTTTGAATTTTTCATTTACCAAACTATCCCAACTCTCATCCCACATTTGAACCATCTCTGGTGTTACGATATGGTGAGGAGTAAATTCACTTGCCTGTTTTAGAGATTGTTCTAAGTAAAATAAAGTTTTCTCTGGAAAGACAACGTTGGTGTTTAACCAAACGAAATGAGATGCTGATTTATAATGAGTTTCAAAACTTTCTCTGCGGTGAGAAACTTCACCCAAAATATCGGTAGAAGTTCTAATGTACTTTACACACCAATCCGTTTCAGCTGCAAGTTTTAACAACTTTTCTTCAAAGTAAGATTTTGGTATGGAAGATTTTTTGAAATGAGTAATGTATTCAGATAAACATAAAGTTACATCCAACACAAGTTCCACATCTTCTGATAAGTGATATGAAGATAGTCTTAGTTGATGAAGTAGTATCTCCAATTCATCTATTTCGTGAGGTAAACAAAAAATTGAAGTTACAATTCTCATATTATAATTTATCTATTTCGGAGTTGAATACACTATGTGCAATTTGTAAAAATTCATCTTTACGATTTATTCGTTTAATTAATAAATCATATTCACTTTGATTTCTGTAATAGAAGTTTTCACAAACTACATAATTTTTTAATTTAAACTGATAGATATCCTCACCCCGTCTTTTCAACTTTTCCATTCCCCACATTAAGAAGGTATCATCGGGTCCATATGCCCCCATTGATTCTGGTAAAGGAATACTATCTAATAAGTATTTTGAAACTACCACTAACCAACCTGCTCCGAACTTAAATTGTGGTTGACCATAAACATTGTTAGATACACTTTCTACTGAAACATCTCCCTTGACACCACTTTCGGTGAATGGATTACATGTTTTACAATAATCTAATTCTTTATCTAAGTAATTTTCATTTACTATACAATCCCAAGTAGTATCCCAATACTTAACCACTTCGGGTGTGATGATATACTTTTCGATATTGTTAGATTCAATTGTATTAATTCCATTTTCCAAATAAGCAAGACCCATTTCATCAAATACAATATCAGTATCTAACCAAATGAAATGAGTTGCATGAGTAAATTCTTTATGGGCTATTCTCTTTGCTTGTAAAGCACCCATGATATCTTCTCTAATTTGAAAAGTAGAATTACTTGCCCAATCTGTAAGTTTTTTGAGTTTATTAAATTTATGGATAAAGAATTCTTTATCTACCAAAGATTCTTCCCAATTGATGAGATAATCTGAAATAGACATTGAGATAGAAAATTCATAGTTATCACCTTTGATGTATTTAGAAGAACGATTTAATTCAATCAGAACTCTTTCTAAATCATCTAATTCGTTAGGTGTTACGAACGTTGTTATAACTATTTTCATTAGTACTGTTCGGTAATTACTTTGTTTAAATCGGGTAACCTATCGTACTGATGAACTAATACATAAGGTAATTCTCCATTCATCACAACTCCATCTTTTATAGTTACTTCAGTTTTTTCAAATCTTTTTGGGTTTTTTAGAGAATCAACTTGTAGAGCGAAATCTGAATTCAATTTTATTTTATCAGATACTAAACTATTGTTTAATAATAAATTCAATGCACTTTGGTCTGTGAAGTGAGTAGTATCACCTGCTTGAGATATCAACCAACTTACCATTAGTAAATCTTTCATTGATTGATGTTTACCAGCCATTACCCCAACATTAGCAACTACATTTGATTTTATAGAATCCCAAAACAAAGGGCCGAATCCTTCGTGAATGTTTTTCTTTGCCCAAGGTTCATCTTCATTTTTTATATTTTCAGATGCAATTATTATTTCCGATTCTAAGTTTTCTTCTAACCAAGTTGATGGGTTTACTTGCCATACAATATCACGAACATCTGTGGTGATTACATGATTCCATTTACGAGAATCGTTTTCAAGGAAATACCACATATCAATCAATCTTCTCATGTGAGGATGCCCATGTAGTTCCATACCATAACATTCCCAACCATTTGATTTTAAATAATCAACTGTTTCTGTTGGTATATTATAACATATCATAACCTTATCACCAACAAAACCAGATTTGTTAAGTGATTCTACATATATCTTTATTTTCTCAGGTAAGTAATTTGCAATTGCTGATATTACAATATCATTCATTATTTAAAAAATTTAAATTTAAAGTAGTTTATTTCTTCTTTGAATAGTTCATCTACTTTTTCTTTCGTTTCAATATCGTAATATTCACGAGCATTGTATGAGAATTGGGTTCTCTTAATTTCTCTTTTTTTATCCAAATTAAAAGGTCTTGGAATTACCTTCATTAATTTTGGTGGGGAAATTATATCCATTTGATTACATGCTTCTAAATAATCATGTTCAATATTTTCAAAAAATCCAATAAAATCTATATCAATTTCACCATCTTTATTGGTTATATAATTCATCTGATTCATTGGGTTATTTTCTTGCCACGATGCGTGCCAGTCATCATCCCAATCTACTTCACATCCATTCATTACCCATTCCTTAAATCCACTCACATCTTGGTCATATTCGTGTCTGTACCATGAAACTAAACGAGTATAGGTATTTCTTACAAATGCAAATGAATAATCATATTCAATATCGTTTTCTTGAAAATAGGCAAGAGTCTGATGACCCTTAGGCGTATTTAATGCCTTACCAATTGATGTACTACCTGTCTTTGGTATTCGTATGAATAAAAATTTTGGTTTACTTTCCATATTTTTTCCAATCGTTATGTTTAAACAATCCCTCTCCATGTGCCACTTTGAAATCTTGTTTAACCCACCACTTTCCAATATTACCTTCCAATGCGATACCATCACCTGCAAAGTTCTGAACCACATCTAAGTAAAATTGTTTTTTATACATAGTAGGATTATTTGTCCAATTAGCCCAACGTGAGGTAGTTGTAAAATATTCTCCTTCTTTTTTAATTTTATCACCAAATTCTACATCAGGTTCTAACCAATGTAATGAATCTAATAAGTGAGGTGAAGTTGCCCCTATTTCTTTATCAAAATAAGTCAATTCCTCTCCTCTATGTCTGAATGAAAAATGAGGTACACCTGGATTTCTACGATGTCTGTATCGTACTGCAGATGTTCCATTATTCAATAATTCTATTCCACTTTTCAATCTATCTAACGTAGTTGGTAAATCTTCTATAAGATTCCAATCATGTTCTAAGATTAAAACATTATCAGTTTTTGCATTCTTAGTTAACTCAATAAATGCTTGACCAATTCCAATGTTGTTCTTATAAGGTAAATATGGTATATTAAAGTGTTCAGCTATTTTTAAATCCGTTTCTGAGAATTCTTGGAAAAGAATCGTTACATCATTTACATGGTGTAAGAAACTTCTATCAAAATAAGTTTGTAAAGTATCAATTAAAACTTGATTACTTTTCCACGATAGAATACCAATACTTAGTGGAAGTTTTTCCATTTTATTTTGTTTTCCAAAAAGAATAAATTCCTTTATCTAATTCATATGAAGGCCAGACAAATCTTTCTTTCATTGGTTGTTTCTGTGCCCATTCCCACATTTGTTCCAATCCTTCTTTAAGGTTAGTTTTATGTTCAAATCCTAATATATCTACTGATTTTTGAAAAGTTGGTATAGAGTGTTTAACCTCATGTCTACCTTCCATGTACTGAATCTCACCTCCACCAATTACTTCTTTTAGAATTTCAGATGCATCTTTAATAGAATGTTCTTCAATACCACCTAAGTTAATAATTTCTTTTGAAGCTTCAGGTCTTATTGCAGCATTCCATAAAGGTTCAAGTGAATCATCAATATAACTGAATGCACGTGTTTGTTCACCATCTCCAAAAATTGTCATTGGTTCTCCATTTAAATGTTGATACATCCAAATACCTAATACATTTCTGTACTTATCCCAAATGTTTTGTTTAATTCCATAAACATTATGAGGTCTGATAATGCAATAATCCAACCCATGTTGTTCATTTGCAATTTGAATATCCATCTCACATCCATATTTTGCAACACCATATGGGTCTATTGGTTTTGGTACTTGGGTTTCATTGAATACCCCACCATCACCATGGCCATAAACTGCAAGAGTAGAAGTAAATACTAATCTTTTAACATCATACTTAATACATTGATTTACAATTGCTGCAGTTGCTTGTAAATTGTTTTCATAATTATATTCTCGTATAAACGGAGATAATCCTTCTGCTGCATATGCAGCAAAATGAAATACGTAATCTGGTTTAAATGTTTCAAACACTTCTTCGATTGGATGTTGTGTAAGATTCATTTGATAAAATAAAACTTGAGGATTAACGTTCTCTGCAGAACCACCACTCAAATCATCAATTCCACAAACTATTACATCTTCTTTAGTTTCAATTAACCAATCAGCTAATCTACTTCCAAGTAATCCTGCAACTCCTGTTATTAATACTTTTGTCATATATTATATTCGTTATATTTTTCTATTATAAATTCTACTCTTTGTTTTTGGGTGTGATTTTCTAAAACTTTATTATAACCATTCTGAGCAATTCGTTCTCGTTCTTCTGAGTTTTCTTGGTAATAATTTAGTTTGTTTATACAATCCACAATATCATTATAATAGATAATATCATCACCCTCTATAAATAGTTCATGTAATTTTTTTGATTCGTTTAACCTATCACATAAAACAAGCTTACCACACGCCATACCTTCAAAGATTCTACGAGTGACCTCACCCCATCTTGAATTTTGAATTACCATTAATCCTTTGTTCAAAAATTCAGTATGTTCTTTGGGTCCGAATCCATTTTGATTCCCAATCGTACCATCACCATGGTCAGTTAATGTATTTAAAAATTGAGAATTACCATAACCACGAGTAGTTACTCCTACGAATTCTGGTTTTATATTTAATGGGAACTGAACTTTAGTATCTGCGAAGTGTGTCCACCAATAGGCATCTCTACCACGTTTCTTATATTCTTCAGTTGAATCCGAATCAGGTGAAAGTGTGATATGAAATCTTTCTGATTTTGGAAAGTTTCTCTCAAAATTTTGTGGGTCATCTCCACTTTCTTGTACCCAAAATGCATCTACTAAATTTTTATCTAAAAGAGGTGAATCAAATCTACCCCAATCAAGATATATAACAATATCAGTTTGTGGTTTGGAGTATATCCATTCTTGTAAATCTCTGCCATGATATTGATTTTTTCTATTAGAACCAATTGAAACGATATCAACTTCCCACCCCAATTCCTTGAACTCATTTACGAGAGCAAGTGGAGTAGACCATTCTTCGTTTTCATATGCATAGATAAAAGTTACTTTCATGATACTGCTCTCCCTTTCATTCCTTCCCAATCTCTATTTTTTCTAACTGAATCATTCGTATCTCGAGTTGCAGTTAATACATTAGAAGTAGTTTCTAAATTATCAGATAGATGAATTAAGGCTGATAAATCTTTAGGGAAACAATGTCCACCAAATCCAAAATCACCATCATGACCAGGTACATTCCAATGAGAATCACCCAATCGTTCATCGTAAGTTGCATACTCAACTACCTTATCATAATCAATCTTCAACCCATCACAAATTTGATATATTTCATTTGCAAACGATACTTTAACTGATAAGAAAGTATTAATTAAATACTTAACCATTTCTGCATGAGTAGAATCTGTTTTAACTATATGTGCATTAGGAAATACTTTTGAGAAGATACCTTTAAGTTTAGTAGTACTTGGTCTTGGTCCTCCTAATATAATACGAGATTGATTCTCATAATCTTTAACAGCATTTCTTTCTGTAAGAAATTCTGGGTTAAATACTATATCCATATTAGGGTATAGTGAATTTATTCTTGCAGTAGTACCAGGTGAAACCGTAGATTTTATTACTACTGTTTTGGTAACTCCAAAGTCCGAACATCTTTTAATTGCTGATTCTACCAAACTAACATTACAACTACCATCTGAATTCATTGGTGTTGGTAAACATACAAAAACAATATCATTATCTAATGTTTGTTGTTCACTTGAATTACATTTAGATGAATCTAAATCGTAAGTGTTAATATTGTAGTAATCTTTGAATTTTTGGTAAATTGCATTACCAACAAAACCTTGTCCTATTATTCCTATCATAAATTTTTTAATATGAGTGTACTGATGGTTCAGTTCCACTTGTTATTATAATTTTTTTATCTACTTGATAAAGATACAAAAAATATTTGTATTATACAAATTTAATTGATTAAATAAAATAGATAAATTAGTCAGTATAAAAAATTACAGAAAGTATCATGATATAGTACTCACCTTTCCATATTTAATTTTATTCCAAATTCTCTCAAAAATATAAAAGAAAAAAAACCCACTCAAATTCATAATAATTGCATTCCAAAAATTAGATTCAACAAATGATACACTCAATATAGTCCATGAGTTCATTACTGCTATAAATCTCCATGAAATTGACTTTAATATAGTTCTTTTTTTTGTTTCTTTAAACATTATATCGTTTCGTAAAATTCGTTTTGCTTTTCTTGTCTTTGAATTTCCTTTGGGTGATATAAAGACCATTCTTCATCTGCAGGGAAATTGGAGAAAGTATCATAACCTGTAAGAGTTTCATGTACTTTGTTTCTCCACTCCACCTCATCAGTTCTTTTGTAAATACGAAGTTGGTAATCTGGATAATTAACCCAACCTTTCTCATTTACATTCCATCCCCATTTCTGAATATGTTCTTGGGTTAATCCTTCAACTGTATTGACACGTGGTACGAATACTACATCGACTGGGTTATCTTCCAATACATTAGGTAACCAACTAATTAGATTTTCATGTGGTATCTCATCTGCATCAATAGAAAAGATATAATCTTTAGTACAATGATTTTTAAGATTGTTTTTAAAGGTACCAAAATCTTTGTTGAGTGGGAATCCCACCACAGTATAACCATGCATCTTTTGCATGATGTCAAGATATTCCATTACCTCTTGAGTAACGGATGTTTCATCGTATTGTACTACGATTTCATCATCTTCTCTCATGGTATTTTGTAAAAAATTGAGAAGTTTAGTTAACTCCTCAATCTCATTACATACCGTTATTGCATATGATAGTGTTTTCATTATTCGTTATCAGTATCTTCAATTATTTCTTCTTTAATTACTTCCTGTCTTGTAGATTGATTAGAGCCTTCTTTAAATAATTGTTTTAGGAAATCTTGTTCAAATCTAATCTCATATACATTTTGAATACTTTCTAATTTATAGGTTCTATAATTACCCAATGATTTAGAATATACTTTAGAATTGGGTTTGATATAAGATTCAAATAATCCTTTACCATCTTTACTAAATCTTTTTAGAAGTAGTTCCAATGCTTGGTCTGACCCAATTGGTATTCTTTTATCTCTTAATTTGTTGATAAAGTTGGTAAAATCTACCGGTCTTATATCATTAAGTTTTATACAATGAGCCTTACCATCTACAATACCTACCACAAAAACGTATCGAGCAGAATCACCAGTCTTAGTAACAGGGTCTCCACCTTTATAGGTAGTAATCCGATAGATATTCCTCGGTCTAATTTGAGAACGAGGAACTCTTTTTTCGGGTTTTAAAAATGCTTTATATTCTCGTGTATGAGACATCTTATAGTTTCTTTATTGTTGGTAATTTTAGTTCTACATGTTGTTGAACCTTTGCATACTTGTTAAGTATTTCACCTAACTTAGTTGTCATCTTATCTAAACTGAAATTCTTTTTGATATTAGTTTTTAATCCTTTAGAATCCTTTTCATACTTCTTATAATTTTTGAATACATCAAAAATCTTCTGAGCTGCTTTAGAATAATCTACTGTGAACCATTTTGATTCTTTCAATAAGAATTTGTTCTGAGCAGATGGATGAACTGGTGTTAATTCTCCTTCTAAGAAAACAGTATTTTCTTTTGGTAAGAAATCAACATGACCACTCCAATTAGAAACTAAGATTGGTTTACCCGTTGTAGCAAACTCTGCAAGTGGTCTACCATATCCTTCACCTTTAGTGAACATCAACATTGCCTTTACTTTTTTATCATTGTAAAGAGAGTTTAATTCACTTTCTGATAAATCACCAAATATTAAATGGATTGGAGGACACTTATCACCATACTCCTCAGTTACTTGTTTAATCTTATCTGCAACGATTTCTCTTTCACCTACCGAGAATCCTGCAGCAGATGTTTTTAAGATAAGACCAGGTTGTTGGTTTTTAGGTAAGTCTTTGAATACAGTACAGAAAGTTTTGATAACCATACCAGTATCTTTTCTATCTTGTCCTAAGTTCCCCTGTAACCAATGACCTACATATAAGAAATTGAAATCAGTATCAACTGAGTCTAATATAGATGATTCTGATTTACTATTGAATACATCTAAGTTAACACCTTCAAATAAAACCTCAATAGGTGTAGTCACTTTTAACTCACCAACTGGTTGTTGAGTATTTTTATCTACTTGAGTATAGATGGTTTTAATAAGAGTATCTTTAGTAAATTCCGATGGAGTGATTACTAAATCCATTAGATTAGAACCTTGAATGAATTCCTGTGGTGCAAGTGTAGTTTCTACTCCTGCAGTAATTCCAATGTTATACTTACCAACTTTCTTGAACTCATTTGCAACTGATACTTGAATAAAGATATCTGGTTGTTTGTTTATTTGAGTTACAATGTTGGATAAGATTTTTTGTCCAAATTCTGTTTGTGGGTCTATCTGGTCTTGAGGAGTATTCCCCCAACGAGTAGGTACGATTTTTACATCGTACTTATCTAAATCAAAAAGTGATTTGAGAATATCTCTACTATGGTCACCATACCCACTACGAGTTGCAATTGGTGCCTGAAATAATAATAATGGTTTACTCATTTTCTAATTCTTTTATTCTGTTTTCTTCCTCGTTTCTCAAACATCTCTGAATAGAAATTTCGGTTAATTTAGTTATTTCTTCTATCTTCTCTGGTTCATGGGGTGAGTTATAACACTCAAATCTTGGAGATTCAACTTCGTTATCTTGTAATACGATGATATGATAATCTTCATTTAAATCTTTCATACCATGAATCGCCTTACGAGATTCATTTACTTGATTGGATGTCCAATAACCAGGTACTCTGATAATAAAAATTGGTTTACCCATTATCTCAGTTTATAAACGTTGAATTTCTTTTTAGGTTTCCAATTCTTAAAGGTGGTTTCAATTCCTTCAACAAGTGTATCACACATGTTTCCACGATTTAATCCCATTTCCCCCATGAATTCTTTTCTACCTTCTAAACCAGCTTCTTTTCTTTCTTGTGGTGTTTTATCGTACCAATATCTGATTGCATCAGCCACTTCGTAGATATCCACTTTATCATCAATGATATAAGGAGTAGGAACTGAACCAACCATAGTTTGAACACGTGACCAGACTGGTTTAACCCATGAACCATGTGTTACTTTATCTTCCCACTTTCTCCAATCATGTAGAGAACCAATTTCAATGTAATCTTCAGCAGTTAGATACTTACCATCTACTTTGAATCCACATTGGTCTTGTAATCCACCTGTAACATTTACAATTGATGGAGTACCTGCCATAACTGATTCTGCAGTTACTAAACCAAATCCTTCATTACCTGCAATGTTGATTGTAACATCAGATAAGTTGTATAGATAGTTTAGTTGTTCTTGTGTTACTCTATCAGTTGAAAATTTAATATCACATGTAGGTGCAAGTGTTTCGGCAACCTTAATCAAATCAGTACCATTTTGGTCTATTGGTGCGGTGTGCATTACCAAACAAACTTTATCTTTATCTTCTTCAGGTAACCCATCTACGAATTTAGAGAATGCCCAAATAACATCTGATGGTTGTTTACGTTTGATATTTCGGTTCATCCAAAATAAAACGAATTTATAATCTTTACCACCAAGAACTTTTTGTCTGAAATCGTCTGGTATATCCGTTGGTTTGTATAAATCTGGATTAATACCATGTGGTACATATGATACTTGCCAATCTTCTAATGGTTTGATTGTTTCTGAATCAATCTTACCCACACGATTTACGATACCATAAGTTTGTCTTGAGATACACCCTAACCAATCACATGATTCGTAGTAATCTCTATTATATTTTGGGTCTGGTAAATCATCCCAAATGTGGTAGAATAAAATTGGAATATTTTGTCTTAACTCGGCCTCCATTTCGTATAACCATCTCCAATATCTTGGGTCAGTAAAGTGTAAGATTGCATCAGGTTGATGTCTCATAATCAGTTCACGTAAGATGTTTGCATCACCATAACCACTCCAAGGAATGATTTTAAGAGAAGCATCTTCTACTCCACTAATCTTTTTAGCATCATCACCTAAATCTATTTCTTTACCTTTTTCTGGGTGGTCTACTGCTGCACCTAATTGTACCCAATCATAATGTTCAAAAGTACCAAAAACTAAATCTTTGGATACTGTTGCGATTCCTGATGACATACGTAAATCATCGGATAATAAAAGAATTTTCTTTTTCTTTCTTTCTTCTGCCATTTAATTAAATTTAAAATTGTGAACCACTTGGTTCTAATTCTGTGTAGTTGTTTATTTCGTTTCTAAAATCTTCATCTTCGATATATTTGTCTACCGAACGATTTACTAATTTCTGCAATGTAATGTTAGAATCAAACGAAATTCTTTTAAACTTCGAGTAAACATCTTTGATGATTTTTACCGTAGTTAATTTAGTTTCTGCTTTATTTGTCATAACTCTCCTATTGGGTTTTTGTTTATATACAGATATAAATATATATAAATAGGAAAAACGGAAGAATTATTTCCAAATAGAACAAAGTTTTCGTTGTTTGAATTCACACCAATCACATGCTTTACCTTTGTTAGTTGGAAACTCGGTTTGAATTACTTCACCATTATCACCATAAACTGAATCTACAAATGATTTAAACTCACCCCATGCTTTGTTTACAGATGGTTTACCATTTGCAGGTACAAACTTGGAGATACGTGGAATTGGAAAATCAGCTCCTTCAAATATCTTTCTTTTAAGGATTTGATATTCTACTTTAATTTTATCTAATGGTATATCGTATTTATCTGAATAGAATTTCTTATACAATAACATTTGAGATAACTTAACTTTATCAGCCTTTTGATACTTACTCCATCCTCTCGTAGAAGTTTTTAAATCAATGATAATATATTCGTTAGTAGATAAATCTTCCAATAAAACATCAATGAAACCGATGAAGTGAACACCTGGTTTAATTTCAGCGTTTAAAACTTGTTCGATTGCTACTAACCTATAACCAGTCTTAGAGTATAATTTATCTAATTTATTTCTGAAGTATTGTAATATCAATTTACCATCTTCGTAAAACTCACCAAGTTCGGCTTGAGTACATGGTGCACCTTCATCCATCTTTTCTTGTTCTTTCTTGAAATGTTCTACGAGTTTATCGAATAACATTTGTTCGAGATTGAGTTGGAGGGCTTGTTTCTTGGTAACATTATACATTACATCCAAAAAGTGTTGGATTACTTCGTGCATTGCACTACCAAAAATAAGGTGAATATTCGCGTTGAATACACCTAACTTATCAATATAATTTAATTTGAATTGTTGTTGGCAACTTGAATACATTCCAAACTGCGAGTAACTTACTCTTGCCATATAACTTGTGTTTTATCGTTTACTATGTAAAGATACGAAAAAAGTTTGGAATATCCAAACTTTTTCTATTAAACTTTCAATTTTAACTTGGTGATTTGTTTTTTATCTACACCATATTTCTCACACATATACTTAATATTCTCTCTACCTTCTTTAGTGGAGTAAAGTATCTCACAATATTCTTCTGCCTCTCGTGAAGAACATTGAAAATCTTGTATGATTAATTCAATCAACCATTTCTCATATTTATCAACACCCTTACCTTTAACATACTTTAAAAAGTATCTTCCCTTTGGTAAAAGACCAATCATAGCAAGATACAATTGTTTTGGTTCTAAAGTTTGTGTATAGGGCTGTATTTCTGATAACAATTCAATCCAATCTGGGTTCATAGAAAGAAATCTATGTACCATAAAATTAGACCAGGTCTTTTTATCAGCATCTTCTAAGGTATCCCAATACTTTGGGTTTTGCTCAGATGTAATTGCTTTTATATGGTCAAATAATGTTTTAGCCATTATGATTTTTTCTGTAATTCTTTTGGTAGTAATTCTTGATTAATCTCTCCACAATCTCCACACAAATAGAGTTCTACTGGTATGATTGCATCTTGAGGTGTTCCAGTTACCAACTTGGAAATCTTTAAGAATTTGGTTCCTGGTATAAATACAGTTCCTCCACATTCTTGACAAGTCATTTCAGTTGCTTTGGATAAATCGATTTTAGGTTGTTGTGGTTTAATTTCTGCCATTTTTATTTTTGTTTAATATTTGTGATTCGTTTTCTTTACCAAGTTTCTTTATTTTTTGAAACTCGTCCTCTGATAATTGTTTATTTTGTTCGGCTGCAGTTATTGATGCCATTCTCTTTAATTCATAACTATTTAATGGCCTTGCTTTCTTCAATAGTTCTGCAGATTGCCCATCTAAGTATTCTAAAAAAGAATCAAAATCTTCTTTACCAAGTTGTTCTAATTGTTCATCAGTAAGTGGGTTGTTTGGGTCGTATAACATATCTCTTATCTTTTGTTTAACAAAGATACGAAATTATTTTCGATTTTCCAAATTATTTTCCATAATTTAGAATAGAATATATTAGTTTATAATTATTTTCTATTTTTTCTCTATTATCTAACCAGTATTTTTTACACTCATCGATTGATAATTTAGATACATTCTCAACACATTTAACATAAGAATCTAATTTATACTTGGAATATCCAGGATACACATCACCCAATCCATATCCAAAATCATCATTAGCTACCCAAAACCCCATATCTGTAAAATGTTTTATAAAGTTTGGTTGAGCGAATATTATAGGAATAGAACCTGTAAATAAAGGTAACATGGTTTTTTCTGTCATCTGACATGTAAAGAATCCATCATGAGTATGGTCTGTTTCAACTACAAAAGAAAAATACGATTGCTCATATTCATTAACAACATCTCTCCATAAAGGAAATAAATTTGCTCGTTTTATATCATCAATAGTTTCTTCGTTAGCATCTGTTCGATATTTTACATATCGATTTATATCTAAATCCAAATTAGATATCCTATCAAATAATAAATTTCTATCTGGTTTTTCTTTTCTAACTGATATTAAAGTTCTATTGACTCTATTACTTTGTATAATTTTATCTTTAGTATATATCTCATCTGGCCATGCTAATTCAGATTTTCTCAAATCCCAACTTACATTTACTCTTTGATAAAGATTACGCCAATTGATATATAAGTTAGTCAATGAATTAAAGGTAATGGGAGATGGGATGATACTTGCAGTAGATAAAAATACCTCATGTCCTTTTTTACGTAATCTATCGATTGAATAAACTATGAATTCATAAAAGTGAATATCAGTTATAGCTTCTTGATAAAATTTTAGTGTATATTTCCCCAAAGTATCGGTTTCCAATAAAGATTTTATAATTCTATTATTTTCACCCATATCATGTTGATTTACAGAAATAATTTGACTAGATTCATACCATTCTATTTCTTCTATGATATTTTTTTCTAAAAATTCACTCATAATAAATTAAATTTTACAAATTCAAAAAATTCTACATGACCTTTCCAAGACCAATGTGAATCATTAATATCACTACACTCATCTGATATAATAGGGTATTTTGCCCTCCCATCCTCAGTAAGTATATGGTCATCAACATTCCATTCTATAACTCGTATATCTCTTGATTCAAAATAATACTTTAAATGTTTAAATATAGAATCATATCTAAAAGTAACTGCATCTAAATTTGGTACAAAAACATTTTCAATGTATGATTTAACACCATTATAGTAATCTTGATTCATTTCTCCATATTGAGTTATTTTTTCCTCAAACATACCAATAGTTACATTATGATGTTGATTTATATTTGGTATATCCACACTTGGTATAATAAATCTACTATCATGTGTTCTCGATATTACAACCACATCACCTTCTTTTATAGATTTCAATTTTTGTATTATAATATCTATAATTTGTTGATTAGATATCCCTGGCCTAGCGTAGTTTTTAAATTTATCACCAATATACTCACTAAGTAACTCTACCCAAGTTTTCTGAGTATTATCATATGTTCTTTCATAGTATTCCTCACCAACATTACAACCTTGTCCATATGTAAATGAATCTCCAAAAAAATGTATCATATCAATTTTATTATTTTTTTAACTACACCTTTACCAACTTTAACTTTGTGGTAAGGAATATTGTGTTTTATTAAAGTATTCTCAATTTCTCTATCTAAATTTTTAGATTCTTCTAAACTTTGATATCGTTCTTTATCATTATGAACTCCATCATCACTGCGTTCCAATAAAATGTTAATTGAATCGTACTGATTATGGATATCTAAGACTAACTTATCAAAGTGTTCTGAATTATATAAAGTGGCTGGATATGAGGTTCCTTGATACACACTACGATACACGAGAGAAAGAATTATGGGTGAATCCAATACAATGTAATCAACTTTACCAAAACTCTTTACAATCCCTCTATGTTGGTTTGCAAGGACATACAATTGGTCTT
>Ga0255755_1002142_pt1 | contig 16615 bp, 14 predicted proteins | sample 011ome_18_FD_179955 | JGI IMG/M metagenome (GOLD analysis project Ga0255755, IMG submission 179955) | Coastal salt marsh microbial communities from the Groves Creek Marsh, Skidaway Island, Georgia - 011501BT metaG (version 2) | ecosystem: Environmental > Aquatic > Marine > Intertidal zone > Salt... | reverse complement strand
AAGAGCCTATTTCTAAATATACTAGCAAGCATGTTTTTAGACCAATTGATTTAGATGATGATGAGGATATTGAGAAAGCTATAAGAGAATCAGCAGATACGGTCTATCACCCTGTTGGAACATGTAAGATGGGTAATGATGATATGTCTGTTGTTGATAACAATCTTAAGGTTCATAAAGTTAAAGGCTTAAGAGTTATAGATGCATCAATTATGCCTACGCTAGTGGGTGGTAACACCAATGCTCCTACAATCATGATAGGGGAAAAAGCATCAGATATTATTCTTCAAGAATGGTCTTAAATGCTTCTTAGGTTTTTTATACTCCTTATATTTTCATTAACAGGTATGTCTATGACTGTTATTGACGTAAGAACTGAAGCTGAATGGAATGCTGGGCATTTAGAGGGAGCACTTCATATAGAATGGCAAGACATATTAACGATCTCACCAGATATTCAAAAAGATGAAGAAATATATCTATACTGCAGAAGCGGCAATAGATCGGGTAAAGCAACTAAAATTCTTTTAGAAGCTGGTTACATTAATGCTAAAAATGCTGGAAGCATCCTCAAAGCTAGCCAACTTTTAGATATAAAAATTATAGATTAATTTAGTACATTTTTTAGGCCTACAAATGTTTACAGTGTAAACATTAAACTGTATGATAAATTAATGTTTACAGTGTAAACATTAATATTAACCCCCTATATAAGGTATCACAATGATTAAAATATCCAAATTAACAATTTTAGGAAGCTTATTACTTGCTTTCCCTGCTTTTGCAGCCGATATGGTTTTTGAAAAAAAAGAAAATATTTTACTAAAAGGTAAAATTTCTACAGTAAAAACATCTAAAAAATTTAGAAACCTAGAGGCTTGTCAAGCTTTATGTGAATCGAGAAGTTCTTGTGCTGCATTCACACTAGACACATCTAAAGGTAGCTGTACTATTCTGAAAAATGTATCCAAAGAGGTATCAAGCTCCAATGCTACATCTGGAATAAAACAATAAGAGTTAAATTGTCTTATTTTAAAAGGGGCTTTGAGCCCCTTTTTTTATGAACATATTCTTTTAAAGGGTACAATTAATTTATGCAAATCTTTTCAAATCTCTTTAATAAAAAAAAGGATATTCCAAAAAAAATAATATCTTTTGATGGCGGAGGAGTGAGAGTCATCGCAGGAATTGTATTCCTAAAAAAATTAGAAGTAGAAAGTGGAAAAAAAATAACAGATATTTTTGATATGTTTATTGGAACAAGCGCTGGTGCTTTTAATGCATCATGTCTAGCTTTTGATGATATGAGTGTGGTCGATCTAAAAAAATATTGGTCAAAAGAATATTTAGATAGAATAATGGAGACTTCATTTTTTTGGGACCAGGCTTCTCTTGTTCAAGCTAGACCAAGGTATGAAACAAAAGGTAGGTTAAAGTTTTTAAATGAAATCTTTGGAGAAAAAACTTTAGGCGAATCAAAAAAACCCATAGTTACTCTTTGTTACGATATTGAAAAAAGAGAGCATGTAATTCACTCAAGCAACCAAACACCTAATGTAACTTTTGTAGATGCAGTATGCGCTTCCAGTGCAGCACCAATGTATTTCCCAACTTACAAAATGAGCGATGGTTCATGGATGATCGATGGTGGAGTTGTTACCAATAATCCAACCTTAATTGGCTTTAACCATGCAAAGAATTTTTTTGATACTGAAAATATAAAAGTTCTTAGCATTGGAGCAGGCTTAAATAAAAATAAAATATCTGGTGAAGCATCATCTAAGTGGGGTGGAGTTGGCTGGTTAAGAAATGACATTATGGGAATGATGCTTGACTCTGAAATTCATAACGATATTGCAAAAGATATTTTTGATAATAATTACTTACGAATTAATTCACCTATAGGAAAAATTAATAAAATGCTAGATGATGATTCAGAGGAAAATTTAGAAAAAATTCATCTCATGGGTCTTTATTGGTGGTCAGAATTTGGAAAATCTGCGCTTAATTTCATAGAAGATTAAATTTTTTAACAATTGGCTTATTTTTTACTGTAAGATACACCTTTTTTTAATAATAGGATATAAATGAATATATACGTTGGAAACATTTCTTGGGGAATGAGTGATCAAGACCTAGAAAACCTTTTCGCCGAGCACGGCACTGTAACTTCAGCAAAGATAATTACTGACAGAATGACCAATCGTTCTAGAGGTTTTGGTTTTGTTGAGATGAGTGATGGGGGTGAAGCAGCAATCGAAGCTTTAAATGAAAGTGAAGTTGATGGAAGAAAGCTTGTTGTAAACGAATCTAGACCAAAAGAGTCCAGATAAAATAAGACAATCCTTTAGTTAAAAAAGCCAAAAAATTCTCTAAATTTTAATAAAAATTTATAGCATTTTATTGTGTATAAATGTAAATTATTTGCATTTTTTATACTATTTACAATTCTTGACATTTAACTTACAAGAGGGTTAAATGCGCATAATTTCGTTAATATTTTTCGGGGAAATCAATGTATAAATATTTATTAACATTAATGGTGATGTTGCCATTATCTACTTTTATTGTTGCTCAAGAAGCTGAAGAGGCTGAAACTTCAGAGGTTGAAGAAGTGGTAACAACTGGTATTAGATCAAGTTTAATAGACGCCATTTCTATAAAAAGAGAAAATGTTGGTGTTGTTGATGCTATAACAGCTGAAGACATAGGTAAATTTGCTGATAGAAATATCGCAGAGGCTTTATCAAGATTGGTTGGTGTTACAACTAACAGAGATAATGGTGAGAGTACATCTGTAACCATTAGAGGCTTAGGGCCTGAGTTCAACTTAGTTACATTAAATGGAAGATCAATGCCTACAGTGCCACCATTATGGGTTGGCGGTAGATCATTTGACTTCGGTGATATTTCATCATCAGGTGTTGCTGCTGTTGAAGTTTACAAATCTGCAAACGCTATTCTTCCAACGGGTGGATTAGGTGCAACTATTAATATGGTAACTACAAAACCAATAGATGGTAAAAATGGTGGTGGTATCTCTGTCAGAGCTATGCATCACTCATCTGTTGAAACTGGCGATGACTATACTCCAGAAGTAGATTTAGTATTTTTAAGAAACGGTGAGGTTGGTGATAATGCTAAATGGGGTTTCTCAATTTCTGGATCTCATCATGTAATGCACAACAGAGAATCTGGTACTAATGAAATTACTTGGTTACCAAGTCCTATCATTAATAATGTACCTGGAAATGCTGTTGTTACAAGTAGTAATGCTAGAGCGGATGGTGCTTTCTTTTACCCAAGTGGTCTTCTTTATAAAAACATGGATAATGAAAGAACAAGAGAAAACCTTCAAACAACTCTTCAATGGGAGCAAGGTATAGTAACTGCTACTCTTGATTACACAATATCATCGGTTAATGCTAACCAATATGGAGTTGAAGCAGGTACATGGCTATCTGGTTGGGATACAACTGCGATGACAGTTAATCAAAACGGTGCGGTAACAAGTGCTTTTGTTAATGGCACATATTTCAATGGTGGAATATTTAACAATAACTTTAAATGGGCTAATGATGATACAAATAACAAATCAATTGGCTTAAATTTAGAATTTAGACTTACAGATAACTTTACATTAACTGCAGACTATCATGATTCATCTGCTGGTTATAAAGGTAATCCAGGTGGAAGTGCTACAAGTAGTGCAACTTTTGGTAACGGTTGTTGGGCAGCTTGGGGCTGGTGGCCTGTGAATGAAGCATCAGCATGTTTTAGAAATAGATCATTTGATTTTGCTCAATCTGTAAATGGTAACCTTCAGTGGGAAGTCGATAAAAACTTCCAAGGTGCTGATACAGGAGCTACTGAGTTCGATGCCAGTGACATGGGTCCAAGAGAAGCTTATGTAAATTATCAAGAAAGAAAAAGTGATCTTGATCAGTTCCAATTAATCGGAACATGGGATAACAACGAAGGCATGTTTATGGAATCATTAACGTCTATAGACTTTGGTTATTCAACTCAAGAAACTGCATTTAACAGTCAAAAATGGTTCAACTATGTAAGAACTGGTCATATTGCAGATGGAGATCCTGTAAATATGACTTATGCAATGATGCCTGATGATGTTTTCACTAAAGTATCTATTCCAGGTTTCTTAGGTTCTGCTGGAAATTTCTATTACTTTGATATGAGTCAAGAGGATTTATTCTACTGGTTTGGTAGAGCCGGCTTCATGGGTGACTTAAATACTGGTGACGGTACATGGTGGAATGCTTATGGACCTGCTTCAGATTGGCCATCTTCATGTTACAGAAATGATGCGTTTGATGCTGATGGAAATCCGAATGGATTAAGAGCAGTAGATATGTATGAAGCTCCAACATCTAATTGGGGACAATTAGAAGGTTGTTATGGTGATAGAGACTCAATATCTGTCATTAAAGAAGAGCTTGAAGCTTTCTTTGTGAACTTTAACTTTGAAACAGTTACTGATGCAGGACAAGAGCTTAGAGCTCAATTAGGTATCAGATACGAAGAAGAAGAGAGAACTTCAACTGCGGATACAACGGTTCCAACAAATACTGTTTGGAGTCTAGGTGCATTCTCATACGGAGATAAAGTTGGTTTAATGACAGGACCTGCAACTTATACTGGTACTGGATCAAACGACTATGTTTTACCTAGTTTAAACGTAACTTTTGAGCATGCTGAAAATAGAGTCATTAAATTTGCAGCAAGTAAAACTATTGCAAGACCTGCACTTGAGCAAATGGATGTTTCAGTATCTACTCCTGCTTCATTTAGCTGGATGTATCCAGCAACGCTTGGAACTGGTAACCCGGCTCTTGAGCCATATGAGTCAACTAACTTTGACTTAGCATATGAGTATTACTACAAGGAAGGTAGTTATGTTGCTGTTAACGTGTTCGTAAAAGAAATCGAAGGTTATCATGGTGCTGGTTTTGAACAAGGTTCATTTAATGGTGTCACAGACATCACCAGAGGACCAAGAGCTGCACTGGCAACTGAAGATAATGCTGATGCATTGTGTCAGTGGACAGCACCACAAGGTTATTGGGCATGTGGTTGGTCAAACCAATTTGATTGGGCTTGGTTAAACAATACTGGATTTACATTTGGTTGTAACGGAGCAGAAGATTGTTTTGCTGATCCTGGAAATGGAAATGCTGTTTTTCAAAGTAATGGTGATGACCCACTTTACGTATTTAATCTAGCCAAACCAATTAACCAGTACGACGGTACACTTGAAGGGGTAGAGCTTGCTGTTCAACATCTCTTTGATAACGACTGGGGTGTAATGGCTAACGTTACTATGATTGATGGTGATACAGATGTAGATCCTTATCCAGCAGCAGATGCTTCAGAGCAATTTGCTTTACCTGGTTTTGGTGATGCTGCTAACTTAGCTGTTTTCTATGAAAATGAAAAAGTGTCAGCTAGGGTTGCATACAACGTAACTGGTGAGTACTTCACTGGATATGATCAATACAATCCACTTTTTGTTACCGAAAGAAGTACTGTAGACTTTAATGCTACTTACAACCTAAGTGACAAAGCAGCTGTATTTATTGAAGGAATTAATGTTACTGATGAAGATGTTCATTTGTATTCAAGATATGAAGAAATGACATTCTTATATCAAGACCACGGACCTATTTATAAATTAGGTTTTAGAGTTAATTTCTAATTAGTTTAAACACATATTAAAAAGAGGGCTTCTTGCCCTCTTTTTTTTGTAACTGATATAATTTTTTGAATATGAAAAAGTTATATTTTTTATCCCTAATTTTCATCATTTCTTCTTGTGGCGGTGGAGGTGGCAGCGGAGGCAGCAATGATCCAGTTCCAATACCTTTTAGTTTAACCTTAGGGCTGTTCTCCTTTTCAGTTAATGAAGATGAAACATATAACGGATCTGTAAATGCTTTAGCTAATGAAACTGTTACTCTTGAATATCTTGTAACTTCTGAACCCTCTAATGGCAGCGTTCAACTTTCTTCATCAGGTGCAATATCTTATACACCTAAAATCAACTATTTTGGATCAGATCAATTTCAATACTCTGTAAGAGCTGTTGAAAAAAATGTTACCAAAACAGCTACTGTTAATATAACTGTTAATTCTGTAGATGACTCACCATCAATTTCTCTTTTAACTTTTAATAATTATTCAGAAGATACTTTGTTATTTGAGGATGAACAATCTTTTAGAATAAGTGTCAGTGATATAGATACTGATTATGAGAATTTATCTTTCGATATCCAAATAGGCGGTCAAAGTATTCCTGGGATATTTACCCTTGATGCCGGAGAGAATGCAGATGGTTCTGGAGATTTAAATTTCAACTTAAGCACTTTAGAGGCAGCGGGATTATACGATGCTAGTATTAATGTTTCTGATTCAGCCAATACTAAATCTTTATTAATAACTTCATGGTTTGTTTCCAATAAGACAACCGTTACTATTGAGCAGGACGATACTCCTGAAGATGGTTTTGATGGAGAAGATAAAACCCCAAAGGATTATCTTGTATATCAACTATCAGGGTCGCCAGCATCAAAAGGACGAACAAAATATTTATTTGTTGGTGATTCACTAGAAGGTCAAGAGGACATTGATCTATACAGACGCGCGTTAATAGCATCTGTAAATAAGCTGTATGGCTCTGATGCAAATGAATTTTTTACTGATGATTATTTCACAATTTACTCTGCCGAACCTATTAATCCCGATGGGACCTCTCCAACAGGAGTAAGAACTGGTTGTTACGATTTTGATGAAGATCTTTATTGTATAGGTGAAATAGATGATGATATTTTTGATGTATTGCTTCCGAACAATACGCTAGTATCTACTCTTACAAGAGTTCAAGGAAGGGGTGTTAATTCAGGTTATAAAAATATCCAACAAATCAGAGAAACAAATCCAGAAAGAACAAGCACAACTCTAATGCATGAATTAGGGCATGCGCATGGTTATATGGGTGATGAATATAGATCCGATGATGACCGTGATGTCAGTAGATATGCTGATTTAAATGTAAACACATCAACGCAAAGTGATGTTACCTTGCTTAAATGGCATCATCATATTGATGATTTAACAAATGTTTTAGGAAAAGATATTCAAGTTTGTTATAACTATAGTGATGGAACAATAGGAGACTGGGATGATCTTGGTTTAACCTTGGCCGATTGTGACTGTCTTGCTAACGAATGGGATTCAGCTGGAAATTTTGTAAGAAAGAATCCTTCATGTAGCTCTGTGGGACAATTTGAAGGGAACTATTATGGCTTGTATGACAATTATAGGCCAACATTTTGTTCGATAATGGACTCTTGTTCTAGTGGTGGTTACGGGAAAGTTAATGTCGAGGGTTTTGCTGTTGGATCTCTTCAAAATCAAGGTTTCTATGATACAGCTGATATTGGTTTTTTAAGGAATGCCTCTAATGAAAATACAGGATGGCAAATGGTTCTTGATGTTGAGTTTGATACATCTAAAGTAACTTTAAAGTGGTATGTAAATGGTGTTGAGGATACAAGTAAAGAAAACCAAACCGATGTGACATTCACAAGACCTGCTGATAATAGTGTTCAAATTTATACCGCAAAAGCGATAGATCTTACCGGTACAATTACAGCAGAAGATGATGTCACAAATCATGATGATTTTTATGAAGGACTATTGCAATCAAGCTTTTACTGGTGTGCTGGATATGTTGAGAATGATTCTTGTGATTGGTCTTATGACCCTAGCCCATCAAGATATAGTGAATTTGATTATGGTTATATGAATGGGCCATTAGGAGTAACATGGGGGATAAATTGGGCAAAATGGTAAACAAATTTTTTCTATCACTAACACTTATTTTTTGCTCGGTAATTTCATCAAATAATGAAATTGACTTTCAAAGGATTGATGGGCTAGGTAAAGAAATTTCAATTGGTACTGAAGCTCAGATTTATACTTTATTAGGTAGTAAAAATAATATTGAGCTAAAAGAAGTAAAGATTGCAAAACCTAGAAGAAATTCATTGAAGCTTTTAAAGCTATTAACCCCAAGAGATAAATATGCTATTAGAGTTCTTGATAATAAAAATAAAGAAATCATGTTAATTGGTATTGGCAACCCTTTTTATATTCACGCTGACCATATTGGCTACGAAGATAGGCATGTCTTTGGAGGTTATATAGAAACAGAACTTAATTTACCTTTATCTATAAATACAAAACCATCAAAAATTATACTTCTTTCTCAGGACGAGTTTGGCTTAAAAGAAATCAAAAGATTAAACGTAAATTAATCCTTTTACATTAATAAAATAATAGTCTTTACTGGTCTTGAAAGCACATTGCTTAAAGGTTATATTACCCATCCAATGCGGTACTAGCTCAGTTGGTAGAGCGTCTGCTTGCCAAGCAGAAGGCCGCCGGTTCGAGACCGGCGTACCGCACCAGTTAATTTATGTATAAGTTATATACATTATTCTTCTCACTCATTTTTTTTTCTAGTGTTATCTTTGATAGTAAATTCTAATAGGAGAACTTTATGAAAAAATATATATTTACAGCTTTCGCGTTGTTAATAACATTACCACAACTTTTATTTGCTCAGGGTTATATAGCAACATATACAATGAAAGTATCTGATGTTCCTCAATTTGCAAAAGAGATGGATGGTCTTATGGCGTCTGACTGGGGTCAAGCATTTCCAGGTTATGTATCATTAACTCATTATGCTTTTAATGGTTACGATGATGCAACACATGCAGTAATCATTAATTATGATGATACAGATCAAATGGCAGCTGGAACTGAAATGTTTTACCAACAAGCATTTGGAGCATTTTTAGCAAAGACTTCACCTTATGTTGAGGCCGTTGAGCAATCTCTTCATGCGAAACTTATTAGTGGTGGTGAGTCCGATCCTGATAAAAATAAGGTCTATACAGTTTACAGAATGGATGTGAAAGATCCAGCATCTTATGCAGAGGCTTATTCAAAAGTTGTTAAGGCTCAAGAAGATTCTGGAAATATGGACGGTGGATATGGATTAAGAGCACAGGTCGCTGGAAATAATTCATACTATTCACATTATGCTTTTGTTGGAGCTAGCAGTATTAAATCTGCAATGGAAGGACAACAACAATTATACTCAAGTGATGCTTTTGCTGAGTTTTCTAAAGCTGTTGCGGGTAACAGAAAGCTAATTCAAACTTCTACAGTTGTAGTCTTGGCTACATACGAGTAGTTTCTACTTATCAAAAAAGGAGCCATTGGCTCCTTTTTTATTTGATTTACATCAATTACTATTCACTTTAAATGCAAAAGCTTTATTTAATATTTATTTTATTAATCGTTTCTTGTGGTGGAGGTGGAAGCAGCTCATCAATTGATAGTTCTCCGAATAATGGTTTAAATAATAATTCAAACTCTATTTCAGAAACTTGTGAACAACAACAAACTAATTTACTAAGGTGTGATTTTAAACATCAGGGTTTAGATAGATATTATCTAATTCAACCTTCTCATCCTGAGGCGGAGGGACAAAGTTCTCTAATATTAAATTTACATGGTTATGGAAGTAATGCATTAGCTCAAATGGAATATACTGGTTTAAATAACTATACAAATTCTAAAGAAAATAATTTTATTTTGATTCATCCTCAAGGAGCTCCACTCAACACAGCACTTACTTCAAGTGCCTCTCATTGGAACTCTGGTGCGTGGACAATTGGAAGCACTGTAGATGATGTAGATTTTATAGATACCATCATCAATTTAGTTTCTGAAAAATATAACATTAATGTGAACAGGATATATTCAACAGGGATGTCGAATGGTGGTTTTATGAGCTATCATCTTGCATGTAATTTAAGCTCAAAAATTGCGGCAGTGGCATCTGTTACAGGATCAATGAGCAAGCAAACATTTGAATCTTGTAATCCAGAGCATCCAATGGCTATTCTTCAAATACATGGAACCTTAGATGGAACTGTTCCATATGATGGTAATTCAACATTAGGAATGGAACCCATAGAGAAAGTAATGACTTTATGGCAGGAATATAATTCATGCAATATTGATCCAATAATTAGAGTAACTAATTTTTTTGAATTAGGTTCATCTATTGAGCATTGGCAATATTCTGACTGTTTGAATAATACTCAAGTAGAGTTATATAAAGTTGATGGTATGTGGCATACCTGGCCCCAAGAAGATAGATTTGGCATTAGTGCCTCACAAACAATATGGGACTTTTTTAATACCTATGATTTGAACGGAAAAATTAATTAAGTATAAGATTTATACATATAATTAATTAATACTGTAACTCTTTCATGTAATATAAAAGAATATTCAATTAAAAGGAGAGGAATATGAAATTTTTATTATCAATGATCATGGTCTTATCACTAAGTATAAGTTCGCAAATTATTGCTGAAGATAGCCCTGTGTATGAAGCAAATAAAGCTGAATATTACGTAAATGTCTTTAAAGACGGGAAAGACATGGACGATTTGATGAAATGGAGCAAGGAGTGGGCTGAGTGGGCTTCTGAAGGAGAGCCAGGAGAAGTATTCAAGAATTATTCATCAGCGCTTTTAGTGCCTTACTATGGTCATAATTTATATGACTTTGATGTAATCTGGGTAGGAACAAGTCCAAATCCTGAAGAACATTATGTAGGTAATGAGTATTGGATGAATAATGGAGAAAAACTAATTAAAAAACTTCCTGTAACATTCCCTCAGGTTATAGATACTTGGCAAAGAACAGTATCAGAAACACCAGATGGATCAGCTGGGTATGTGGTCTATTCAGATTGTAAGTTAGGTGAAGGGATTACTAATGAACAGTTTTATGATGCTTATTATGCATATGCTCAAGCTGCAAAAAAACTTGGAGATGTTGCCGGCAGAAAGATGATATGGCCACAAACAGGTGTTGAGCCTGGTTGGGACTTTGATTTTGTTCAAGCTGTATTTACAACCTCAATCGGAGCATATGGAAAGAATTGGACAAATTTCTGGGAAAAATCTGAAGATATGCCAGAACTAGAAGCTTTAGCGGCTCTTGGTGGATCATGTACAAATGAAAGATCATTTACAATAATCCCAGTTAAAAGTTAGTTTTTAGCTAAGTTATATAGGAGGCTTTATGCCTCCTTTTTTATTAATAAGGCATAATAAATAGATGAATGAATATCATGATCATATTGCTATTATTGGTGCTGGAATCTCAGGATTAGCTTTAGCATGCATTCTTAAAAAAGCAAAAATTCCTGTTGTAGTATTTGAAAAATCCAAGCAAGTGAGTGATTATGGCGCCGGAATTTCATTATCACCAAACGGAATGAGAGTGCTTAAAGAGCTAGATATATTTAATGAAGTTGTATCAGTTTCCGCAAATCCCAATCAAGCGACATTTTTTTCTGGAAATAAAAAAATTAATTCATTCGATGTAGATGTTATAACAACATCAAGACAAGTTTTGTACAAATCATTATATGAAAAATATAAATTTTTGAATGGCGAAATTTTATTTGATCATGACTTATCAAATCTAGATTGTATAAATTTAAAGGTATCTTTTACTAATAGTAAAGAATATAAAATTGCACATATTGCTGCATGTGACGGCATTAAATCATTATGTAGACAAACAAATGAGATAGAGAGTGAACCAATTTATAGTGGTTATTCTGTATGGAGGGCTGTACTTAAAAAAAACCAAAAAGAAATTAAAACTTTTTTAGGACCAAATCATCACATCGTAACTTATCCAATTTCTAATTCTAAAATTAGTTTTGTTGCAGCTATAAAAACATCTAAACAATACAAAGAATCATGGCGGACTGTAGGCACATTCAACGAACTTAAAGAAGATCTAGGGATAAGTAATAGTAATTTTTATTCTTTTATTAATGAAGATACTTCTTTATTTAAATGGGGAGTTTATATAAGACCTTTAATTAAAAATCTTAAATACAATAATCTTACATTGCTAGGTGACGCTGCTCATCCCATCGTTCCATTTTTAGGTCAAGGCGGATGTCTAGCCCTTGAGGATGCTTATATCTTTGGGAATTTATTAATAAAACATAATTCCGATTTTGATAAAGCTCAGAATGTATACGAGAGTGTCAGAAAAAAAAGAATTAAGACAGTGATGAATTTATCACTAAGGCAAGGCTACTTAAATCATATTTCTAATCCTGTTATAGTTTTTTTAAGAAATCTTGTTATGAGGTATATGCCTTCTTTGGCAATGCGTTCTATTAAATTTAAGGTATGGAATTATGACCCAAGCTTAGATATTAAAAATTTTGATTAAAGATTGATAATTTTTAGTGTTGGTTATTTCATTCAACTTGCTATAATTCTTCGATGAATATTTTTACAAAATTAGCCTCTTTTTTTAATACATCTAAAGCAAAAAAACAAGATTCTAAATCTGACTCCTTTTCTATAACTATTTCACATCATTTAAAAGATTTTTTAGAGAATGAGGTTCTTGACGGTTTAGATATCACTAAAGAACATTTTTGGACTTCTTTTGAGAATATTATTAATGAGTTTTCTCCAAGAAATAAAGCCTTATTGGATAAAAGAGAAGATATTCAATCACAGATTGATAGCTGGCACATTGATCGTAAAGATGTGGATTTTAATTCAGAAGAATACAAGACATTTTTAACAGATATTGGTTATATTGCTCCAAGAAGTCCAGATTTCTCAATATCAACAGATAACGTAGACCCTGAAATTAAAACTATTGCTGGTCCTCAGCTTGTAGTGCCTGTTATGAATGCAAGATTTGCGCTGAATGCCGCAAATGCTAGATGGGGTAGTTTATATGATGCACTCTATGGCACTGACGTTATTAGTGAGGAAGATGGAGCCGAAAAAGTTGGCGGTTACAATCCTGTAAGAGGAGATAAAGTAATAGATTTTGCAAAAAATTTTTTAGATGAAACAGTTCCTCTTGAACAAGGAAGTTTTAAAAATGTTTTAGGGTTTGAATTTGTCGATGGAAATATTCAAGCACTCCTTCCAGATATGGGTAAAGTCAGTCTAAAAAATCCATCTCAATATATTGGCTACAGAGATAATGGTAATGATTCATATGATCTTCTGTTTAAAAATAATAATTTGCATTTTGAAATTCAAATCGATCCGAGCCATCCTATTGGTCAAACTGATAAAGCAGGCATTAAAGACATTCTTATGGAGTCAGCTATTACAACAATTCAAGATTGTGAAGATTCAGTAGCAGCTGTTGATGGAGAAGATAAGACAGCTGTATATAGAAATTGGTTAGGGTTAATGAAAGGAGATTTAAAAGAATCTTTTGATAAGAATGGATCCCTTGTAACAAGAAAGTTAAATTCAGATAGAGCTTATAAAACATCAGAAGGTAATGATTTAGTCCTGCCTGGAAGAAGTTTAATGCTTGTTAGAAATGTTGGACATCTTATGACAAATCCTGGTGTTCTAGATTCTCAAAGCAATGAAGTGCCAGAGGGAATTATTGATGCTATGTTTACAATATGTATTGCCATACATGACTTAAATAAAAATGGCTTATATCAGAATTCAAAAACTGGAAGTATTTATATAGTTAAACCTAAAATGCATGGTCCAGAAGAGGTGCAATTTACCTGCGATCTTTTTTCAGCCGTTGAAGAAGCCTTAGGACTTCCTCAGTTAACTGCAAAAGTTGGAATTATGGATGAGGAGAGAAGGACTACAGTTAATTTAAAAGAATGCATTGAGGTTGCAAAAGACAGGGTTATCTTCATTAATACTGGTTTTCTTGATAGAACAGGTGATGAGATTCATACAAGCATGGAAGCTGGACCTATGATCACTAAAGCTGATATGAAACTGCACCAGTGGATAGCTCAATATGAAAATTGGAATGTTGATATAGGTTTAGAAACAGGCTTTAAAGGAAGAGCACAAATAGGTAAAGGTATGTGGCCAATGCCTGATGAGATGCTTGGAATGTACAATACAAAGACTATGCATCCCAAAGCTGGTGCTAATTGCGCTTGGGTTCCTTCTCCAACAGCTGCAACACTTCATGCAATTCATTATCATCAAATTCTTGTAAGCGAAGAGCAAGAAACAATTATGAATAGAGAGAAAGCAAGTTTAGATGCCATATTAGACATTCCTGTTCATAAGAGTCCTTCAGAAATATCATCTGAAGAAATTCAAGCTGAGCTTGAAAATAATTGTCAGGGAATTCTAGGTTACGTTGTTAGGTGGGTTGACCAGGGAGTTGGTTGTTCAAAAGTTCCCGATATTAATAATGTAGGCCTTATGGAAGATAGAGCAACTTGTAGAATATCAAGTCAACATATAGCTAACTGGCTTCATCACAATCTAGTTACTGAAGATCAAGTTAGAGAGGCTATGAAGAAAATGGCATTGGTTGTAGATGAACAAAATAATTCAGACCCTCTATATAAATCTATGGCACCATCATATGATGGTCTAGCCTTTGAAGCTGCATGCAATCTTGCTATTCAAGGCAGGATACAGCCCAGTGGATATACTGAACCCATACTCCATGAAACAAGACTAAAATTTAAGTCTTAGAGATGAAAGCTTACTGGGTTGTAAGAGGCAATATATTAAATCAAGAGGAATACTCTAAATATATTGAGTTAGCTGGACCAATTGTAAATAAATACAACGGTAATTTCCTAGTAAGAGGTGGAAAGCAAATAGAGCTAGAGGGAGAGGGTTTCGATAGAACGGTATTAATAGAATTTAATTCTTTTGATGAAGCATTATCTTGTTATAACTCTGGCGAATATCAAGAAGCTTTGAATTATGTAAAGAACTCAGCAAAAAGATTAGTTACTGTAGTTGAAGGTATTGATTAATCTATATTTAGATACCTTTGACATCGATGTTAAAATTTATGCATGAAAGTTATCCAATTTGTTCCAACTCTTGAGAGCGGGGGGGTTGAACAAGGCGTTCTAGAGATATCCAAAGCTTTGGTAGACGCCGGTCATGAATCACACGTTGTCTCAGCTGGAGGCAGACTTATAGATCAATTGATTAATGAAGGCACATATCATCATCATTGGGATCTTCACAAAAAAAATATATTTACATTAAGACAAGTCAAACCATTGGCAAGATGGATTGAAGAAATGAAAGCTGACATATTGCATGTTAGGTCTAGAATGCCAGCCTGGATAGTGTGGAAAGCTCTTAATAAAATACCAGAACATAAAAGACCCAAACTTGTTTCGACTATTCACGGTCTATATTCTGTAAATTTTTACAGCGCGGTAATGTCAAAACCAGAAAATATTATTACAGTATCAGATTCAGCGTATAGCTATTTATTAGATAATTATAAAAATACAAAATCCAAGAATATAAAAATTATATATAGGGGTGTAGATAAGACAGAATATTTTAATGGCTACAAACCACCAAGTGACTGGCTAGATAAATGGTATACAGATTACCCAGATACACAAAATTGTAAGTTACTAACCATTGCAGGAAGAATATCCCCATTAAAAGATTTTGAAAAAATTATTAATTTAGCAAAAGATATTCATGATCAATCTAATCATAGGGTAAAGGTCTTGATTGCAGGAGAAGCCAAGGATAAACATCAGAAATATATGAATCAGCTTAAAAAATTAATTCATTCATTAAATTTGGAATCAGATATTTATTTTCTAAATTTTAGAAAAGATATTAAAAATATTTATGCAATATCCAATATTGTTTTTAATACATCAAATAAGCCTGAATCATTCGGTAGAAGTATTTTAGAACCTTTATCCATTGGAGTTCCATCTATTGGTTACAATAGGGGTGGAGTTAAAGAAATTTTAGAAGAGCTATATCCCTATGGTTCTGTTGAACCAAGTGATTCAGAATCTTTGTTGAATAAATCCATATCAATACTCGATGGAAATAATAAAGAGATTAAAGAGAATACAAAGTTCTTAAAATCAAATATGTGTCAATCTACAATAAATTTTTATAAAGAAATAATCACATGATAATAACTATCGCTATCATTGTTGACCTTTTGATAATACTTTTTTCTTTAAAATATGCATGGTGGTATCCAAAAGCAAGCATGAAAAAAACAAGAATTATGATGTATCACATGATTTCAGATCAACTTGAACAAGGAAAAAAATCTGGTTTAAGACTGTCTCCGGAGATGTTTGAAAAACAATTAAAGTACTTTAAAGATAACGGTTGGAAATTTATAAAGATGTCTGAATTAAAAAATCATGAAAATGAAAATAAAGTGGTAGCAATTACCTTCGATGATGGTTATTTAGATAATTATTCTCAAGCACTACCTTTATTGAAAAAATATGACGCATGCGCCACTTTGTATTTAGTTATCGATAGGCATAAAAATGACTGGTCTGTAAAAAAGAATCCAAAACATAATTCTGGTGTATTGGCTGATGAAGTAAAATTATCTGATAACCATATAAAAGAAATGTTAGATTCAGGAGTTTTTGAGCTTGGCGGCCATACAATTACCCATCCATATTTACCAAACACTTCCACAGAAG
>Ga0255755_1002110_pt1 | contig 16717 bp, 9 predicted proteins | sample 011ome_18_FD_179955 | JGI IMG/M metagenome (GOLD analysis project Ga0255755, IMG submission 179955) | Coastal salt marsh microbial communities from the Groves Creek Marsh, Skidaway Island, Georgia - 011501BT metaG (version 2) | ecosystem: Environmental > Aquatic > Marine > Intertidal zone > Salt... | reverse complement strand
TCGCCGCCAGAGCCGCTTTTAACTCTTTCTTCTCGTGCGCGATTCCTTTCGCATCTAAAAGTTTTCTCAACTTCGACGCGGTCAGTTTGTCGATCTCCGCTTCCGTCAACGACGATGATGATGATGCCCCCATCTCTTGCGAGTCGTAGTATGAAGAAAGGAATCGCTCGCGTATTTTCAAAAAAGAGAAAAATCCTCTCACTCAACCCTACACCCTAAACTTGAAATGCCCCTCTGAAAAAAAAGAGTCAAGCGTTCACCACGAAAAACAAGAGACACGGAAGAGATACGCCATTCCTTGACTGCTTGTGCTGCTGCGTTTCGACGAGGACTACTACGACGACTGCGACTTTCATTACCACTACCAGAGAAGAAGTTCGAATAACAATAATAAATGGGTGGTCGAGTGGCGATGCTGGCGAAGCACTACGACGCGATTCCTTCCGACGAGAATGATGATGTCGAGGAGCAGACGCGCCCCTTCCAATCCCCCCGCGGCGGACGTGATGCGTCTTCTTCTTCTGCGAATACCAAATCGAGTGCGAACAACATCGTGTCGTCGTTTGCGATGGGATGCGCGGTATCTTTAGCCGCGTTTGGTGTCGCCTCGACGGCTCTGTCGTCGTCGTCGTTTACGTCGTCCGCCGGCGGAGGATCGTCTGCGACGATGATGATGATGACGAAAGGAGGAGGAAAAGGAGGCAGTTACGGCGCTGACGCGGAACATTTCTCCTACCCGCTGAACAGCGATCGAAGAACGTACAAAGGCAAAAGCAACGAGGTATATTTCAACGGCCAAAAGTACGAGAAATCAAAGTGGAAAAACGGTCTAATCGACACGGAATCCGTGCCGTACGAGACGACGAATTGGGTGACGACGCATCCGAAAGTAAGAGCGATGATGAGCGCGAGTTTAGGCGAGGCGCGCGTACAAGAACTTCCGCAACTCGGGAAGAGCAATAAAAAAAGTAGCAGCAAAAAGAAGAGAGAAGAAGAAGAAGCGTTAGATTTTGATATTCCGGACGGGAGCAAGTTACCGGAGCACGTGGAACCGGTGGAAACGAGCAGCTCCGGCGGCATGGCGTCGACGAAAAAAGTGCACGGGAAAGTGGTCACGTTGGATGAAAATGGAAACATCAACACCGCACCAATGGGAAGAACGACGGTGGATAACTACCGGATGAGTTGGGCGACAGAACACGTCGTGTTTACCAACGGCGATTACTCCGCCAACTACATTCCGATGAAGGAACGCGATTGGCAAAAGAAATTCAAGCAAATCCCGGGCCAAGGTTTGACGAAGCCGAAAGACTCGATGATGACCGTAGACGACGCCGGAACGTTGATTGGGAGGCGTAAAATGCCCGCCAGTCAGTTGGGCGAAGTAGAAAAAGACGACAACGACAACGAAATCGTCGCCCATAACAAGAAGAAAGAGGAAAAATCTAATAAGCACGGCGGCGCTTCGTCTTCGTCTTCGAAAAAAAGTCACCATCACGGATAATAAAGAAGAAGACAAAGGAAAAGAAGAATGCAAAGGAGAGAGCATTAGAGAAGGAGAGAAAGAGGTTGTTCACATCATTATATATATATTCATATACGCTACTCTTTGCATAGTATTATCGCTTTCCCCCCTTTTGAGGAGTTAAACCCTAAACCCGAAAAGGACCGCGGGGAAATCAAAGAAAATCTCCACAAGACGCGCGCGCGGCATACACACAACACGACCACCACCAATACGCGCGATGACGACGAAAAACGCGAACGAGCGCGAACACTTACTCGCCCCGATCCAGGAAAATGAACCGTTCGATCGACAACCTTCCACGTCGAGCAGCAAATACACACTCTTCGCCATTTCTGCCGCGCTCTTTGCGCTGAGCACGATTGGCGTCGCCGCGGTGAGCAAACACGCGCTCGTGACGAGTTCCTCTTCTGCGCAACTGGGAATGATGAATCCATCGAAAGGGTTTCAGAAGATTGAAAAAGCGATCGAGAATTCGTTCGAGGTGTTCAACCGAGCGGACGTGCATCACGATCCGTCGAATTCGTACAACACCTTCCACCAAGAACGATACGATACGACGACGGAACATCGAACACCGTTGCCAACTTTAGGGAAGAAAGCATCATCCAGCGACGGTCCACACGTGGTGACTGGCGCGTACAAACCGTTGAACGAAGTGTACGAACCGGTGTTAGACGTACCGGTGGTGTTCATCGCGTTGCGAGATAACGACGAGGATTTATGGAAAGTCCGACGAACGATTGAAACTTTAGCCGGGGAAACGAGAGTGAATTACGAAGATTTGGCGGAGACGGTGAGTATTTCGCAAGGGATCGATGCCAAGAAATGGCCGAAAGATATCGCGAACGCGGAGTACGCGGTGAAAGATATAAGGAAATTGTTTCATAAGAAAGTGAAAGACGGGACGGTTTTCGCGTCGGACGTGAAAGATTTTTACCAGTTGATGGGATTGTTGAAACACATCGACACGAGGAAAGCAGACGGGACTTTGGACCAGTTTTCATTGGATAAAGGTTTGTCGCATCACGTCGGGTGCTTGTACGCGCACTTGTATCAGTGGCAGTGGGTAAAAGATCAAGGGTGGCCAATCGCGTGGATTATGGAGTCAGATGGGAATAAGATGACGAACGTGCCGTTTTGGGCGGTACAAACGTTGACGGAAAACATGCCCAAGGAGGCGGACGTGTTGTTTTTGCAAAACTTCATGCGAGAACCCGGGTTTGAAGGGCCACACTTTAAGAGCGTCGGAGTGAAAGGTCCAAACGGAGCGTTCGCAAAGATTGACATTTATAAGATGAACACTCGCGCGAGCGCGTTGAGTGGGTTGCAATCGTACGTCATCACTCAGAGCTTTATTAAAAAGGCGCATAATTTCATAGCGACGTACGGGGCAGACATGGTGGATGCGTTTACTGCCGGGAACATGTGCGCATACAAGGATTGGTGGAACCAAGCGGATATCTCAAAAGGCGAGAAGCCAATTTTGAACTGCTTCCAAGCGTTGTCGAAACCGATCGAGGTGGAAGGGGTCAAGCAAACCATGGTCGCTGGTTAATCACATGAGATTTAAAAAACAATTAAAAACAACTTTAGAAAAAGGAATTGTACTGGGTACTCGTACACTGTACTTTTGTCATGCAACATCATACGAACACATATATTAATACACTCTAAATGAGCTAAACTATTTCTTCGGCAACTTAGCGTTAATTTTCAAAAACTTCGACGCCGCGTGTTCCGCTCGATGACACAAGACGCGAAACATAATCTCCTGCTGCGTGGGATTCGCGCCTTCGTTATTTTCTATTGCTTTAATCAACGGATCGGTTTCCGAGGCCATGGTTGCAGCGATGTGCTCGGCTTCTTTCATCACTACTCTCACGTCTTCTTCCCTCAAACCATCGCCATTCGCCTCGAACGTCTCACGTATACTTTCCAAATCCGCTAAAACAAAGGCTCTCGCGTCGGCGACTTCAAAGGCTCTTCCCGGGCCTCCGTCTAAAGTTATTCGAACGAACATCTCGCAAAATTTGCGCAACATGGCCGAAGCGACGATTTCTAACAACCTCGCGGCGGCTCTGGGACCTATGGAAAACACAATCGATCCCATATAATCGTCTAAAGCTGGAACGACAACTACAGATAAACGCGACAAACTCTTATCTTTCGTGACGTAGGCACCGTCGTGAAAGATTTCCTTCATGTTCGTAAACACGATGCGAGCGGCGAGTAAATTCGAGAGCGTATCAATAGTCGACGCCAGAGCTTGGCGCGCAGAGGCGAAAACGTCCTCGAGCCATTTCGAGGCTTCAAAGTCGTCTTGGTGGTCACCATCTTCTTCGCCGTTAATGTTGTTGTTCTCGTCGACTAATCCATTCGTTAACGCCACGCAATCGCGCTGCATGCGAATCCATCTGTTCGGTAGATCCCGCTCGATGGATCCGTTCTCTAGTTCATCCAATATGAAATCTAAAGCCGATAACTTGGCGCAGTATGAGTGAGATGTCGCGTCTAACGACTGCGCGTTTTCTGATACCCATTTACGCCGTTTAATACTTTCTAAAGCGTCTTGTTGCATCTTGTCGACGATATCTTTTTTATATCTCGTCAGGCGCGGTTTCTCCGGTAACTCGTCCCCATCTTTCACATCTCCAACGTCTTTTAAGAGCTCGCTGGCGTACCTTTGAAATGCGCCGTCGAGGCCTTCGGTTAATGCGCGAATCGCCGAGACCGAACACGGAATACCCAAACCCCAAAACCCTTCTAAAGTTTCGTTGGCGAGTCTGAGTAACTCAACCGCGCTTTGCGCTGGATGATTTTTCTGCCGACGGTCATTGGTCCATTTTTCAGATTGCGCTGCGCGCTCGGCAAAAATGTTGGCATCGTCGATTTTGGTACCGATCCATTTAAAAATGAGCGGCGCGGCTTTTTCCTTTACGTTGAGTTGAGGAAAGGTCGCATACGGGTCTCTCGCAGCATTAGTAGCGCTTGGTTCCGCATCAGCATCGGTTGCTCTGATCATCGCTACACCATCATTGTTATTAGATGTTCTTTGGTGTCTTCTTAAAGCGTCCGCGTCACAGCAAACGCTTAATGCGGCTTGCGCGTCGCCACTCGCCCACAACGCTCGCAAACTTACCGTCGTTAAAGGCGGATCGGACTCTAACCACCACGTGAATTCATCGACGAATAAATTTGCGAGCTCGCGTGGGAAGACCACGTCCGCTCGTTCTTGTCTTTTCTGAATATCTGACTTCGCGGCGAACGATTCGTACTCGGACGGAAAAAAACAAGATTTGATGCGTGGCGCGACGTGCGCGGCGTACTCGTCGGCAATTCTAGAAACTTCCGAGGCGATAACTTCGAGAACTCGAGCGGCAGCCGCAGCTGGATTGTGCGCCAAAGTATCGTTCGAATTTTCAGAGGAGACTTCATTTTCCATGGCTTGTACGCGAATGCGTTCGTAACATTTCTTCGCACTCGCCGTGCTCGCCCTCATCAAAGCGTGCTCAAAGTCATCGTCGCTCTGTCCAAGCGCAATCATTACGTAACGATACAAACGCAGTATCGCAGCGAAAGCTTCGGTATCGTACGTGTTCAGAGGGTGCTCGGTGACCTTGAAATCAGCTGGAGGAGAAACATCGAAGATGTAATCGCTAATTGCGGCTTCGCACCAACGCACCAATTTCATCAAAGTCGACGCAGCTATCTTATCGTTCTTGAAGACGACGACATAGTCGTAACCGTCCGTGCGACAGAAAATCGCTCGCTCGAGTTCTGTACCAGCTCGAGTCAAAATACTTGCGCGCTTCTCAAACTCTTCGTCAACATCGAGCGTATCTAAATCGTCGTCTTCATTCGTCCTCGTGGCAACTTTAGTCAAGAAGAGCACAAGTAACGCGCTATGCGCAGCTTCCGTGATGGACGGACCTAACCCGACGCGAACGGTACTCTTTAAAATGTTCAGAGTATCCTCGCAATCGAACGCGAGCGATCTCTCTTCAACAGGATCGAGTGCGGTTTTGAAAAGTTGGTAATACGCTCGCGCCGCGACGGAGGGCGGATGCGCGGATGAAATCTTAGCCCCGTGCGATTCGTTGTCAACGTTATCGAGCGCGTGCTCGATAGCTTCGAGTATTTGGTCGCAATCTTCCTGCGAAGTAAAAAACGCTCGAACATCTCCTCTCGATTCGGAGATGAATCTCGTGAGTTCTTGCAGCATGAGCGACATGGATACTGGCTTTTGTCCGTCGTCGTTCTGTCCATTTCCTCCTCCACCTGCTGGTAAAAACGGATTGGTTTTCCCGTTCGTCGAGTTCTCGTCTTCTATCTTCTTCGCCGCTCGCAAAACCTCGCAAATTGCAATCGATCTCGATGTAAAAAAGTCAATCTCTGGACACAAAATGTCCGTCGCGCGATGAACATTACCTAAACTCATAGACATCAAATGCGTCCTCGCCGACTGTTCCGGTTCCATCGGTGCGTACCCTTGGCATTTCGTCGCAATATTTGCAATCGTCTTCCCTACTGCCTCATCTATATCTAGAGCTTTAATGACTTCCGATGTGGCATCATTCGACCACGACGGCGTTCGACACAACCACACCTCCAACGCGAGCTCGGCAAAATCAGACTCGGAAAACGCCGAAAACGTCGGTTCAACAATATCATCCAGCGCCGATTTTAAAAGTAATTCCATGATTTGGAACTTTTCTTTGTTGCTACTCTTATCTGTCGAAGTCCTCGACGTCGATGCTTGCTCTGGTTGCTGATTTTCTTTCGATTTTTGTTCTCGCGGAAATTCTCCTTCGTCGGCGTCCTCTCCCCCTACTTTCGGCGACGCGGTTGCAGCGGGTGACCCAACTCCAAGTTCGCGCATAGACTTCACCAACGGCGAATCGTCCAATTTCTGTTCCTCTTGTGAGTCTGCTTTATTCTCGTACTCTTTCTGTATAGTTTCTCGCAACTGTTGTATGTTCTCCGCGGTGCTATCATCGTCGTCGTCGTTGTTATTCCCCTCGTCGTCTCTCGCGACGTCGTTACCGACATCATCTCTCCTTATTCCATTATTTTGTTGATCGTTGTCGTTCTTCGCGTTCCAACTGGTACTCTCTGTTCCTCTTTTTTCGGGTGGTGGCGGTTTCGTCGCCGTCGTCGTCGTCTTCGGCTCTTCCATCTCCCCCTCCTCCTGTTCGTTGCCTTTGCTCGAGAAAGGCACGTCTTTTTCTCCTCCTCCTCTGCTCTCTTTCAACGGCAAACCCGCACCGTAAAACGAGCTCCCGCACATGCTCAAATCAAACGGAATCCCATTCTCGCAACTGTTCATCATTTTCGGCACGTCCACGCGTGCGAAATCGATATCTTTCACCGTTTCCGCGTTCGCAGGTAATCTTAACACCTCTTGGTTTCCCCAATTGGAAATCAAAAACGCTTCGAGTAAGATGGATCGATCGACTTCGAGAGAGGCGAGACGGGCGTACATGCGGTCGTCCGTGCTGTTGTTCAGGTCGTCTACTTCTTCTGCTTCATCTTTCTCGGTGGATAGCATCATCGTCACGAAAGAGAGAGATGGGTGTGTGTTTTGTGTGAGGAATTAATTCTCTCCTTTTTGTAGGCGACAATAGGGGTTGAAAAAAGGAGCTGATGTATTGCTGATGTGCTGATGATGAAAAGTGCGCACATTATTCTTATTGTATTATCCAAACGACGGACGACATAATTTACTACTCGTGCGCGAAGTTTGGATGGAGACCCAAAATTCGCTCCATCAAATCCGGCTTCTTTTTCTTTGGCTTCTTCTTTTGTTCCTCGGTGAGTGCCAGCGCGGTTTCTTCGGCGTCAACGTCTCCCTCGCCGGCGTCTGGTAGCATGGGCACGTCCCCTTCGTCTGCTGGCTCGGGGGCTTCTTGAATAACGATTAACGTATTCTCGTTTATCATTTTGTTGATGATCATCTTGAGCAGCTTGAGCTCTTTCGTGAGATCCTCCGTTTCCGTGGCGTCGGCTTCGTTGTTTGCGAACTCCTCCATGTACCACTCGACAATGTCTCTTTGTTTTACGCCCAATGTATCTTGTTCTGGATTATCGTGCTCTTTCTTGTGGATGTGATTGACGATCATATTCTTCACGCTTTGGTACTTTTCGCTGCTGATGGTTATTTTCTTTTTTGGTTTCTTTCCGGCGGTTGGAGGAATGTTTTCTTGCGCGATGATTTGCGTGCTTGCAACCACGCCGGCGGGCTGTTGCGAAGATGGAGCGGCATTATTATCGCGCACCATGCCGTCATCATCTTCACCAACACCACCACCACTAACCCCAGCATCAGTATCATCGGTGCGTCGTTCCCACGCTAACTCTTCTCTCTCTTCCCTCTCCTCACGTTCCCTATTCGTTTCTGCGGGTTGTCCAGCGTCGCTGCGTCTTCTGACTTCCTCGCGTTCGTTCTCCATCTTTCGCTCTTCCTTGGCGATCGACGCTCTCATCGTACTCGGCAATATCGGTCCTTTATCTGCATCTTCGTCAATCTCGTCGTCGTCTTCCTCTAACGTAACATCCCTGGCTTCAACCGCGATGATTGATTCCGAAAGCAAACGTCTCGCCTCGCGCACATGCTTGGGTAAAATCTTTGCGCGACAATACAGTCTCGCTAGCGCTTCGGATAAACGCACGAGCGCTTCCAACTGTCTCACGGTAATTCTATAACTTGTTGTCGACCCGGGCTGCGCGTCGCCTCTTCTCAGCTTCACATACGCGTCTACGATTTCTCTCTGTGCCTCTGGTGTCATTTGCGGTTTAATACATCGCGAGTAACGGATGTACCTTTGCAATTGCTCTAGCGTGAAATCTACTTCGATGGCTTTTTCTTTCATCCTGTGCAACGAGACGATGTGTCTCGCGAGCATGTGGTCTCTGTAATCGTCCGGTTCGTCAATCATCACGTGGACTAAATCGAATCGAGATAAAATTGGCGCCGGCAACGCCAAGTTGTGTTTCAACTTTTTCGATTTATCGTATCTACCACCCAACGGGTTCGCGGCGGCTAAAATAGATGTTCGCGCGTTCAACGTGGCGTTGATACCGGCTTTAGAAATGGAAATCGTTTGTTGTTCCATGGCTTCGTGAATGGCTACTTGATCTTTCACTTCCATCTTATCAAACTCGTCGATGCAACAAATCCCATTATCCGCCAACATCAACGCTCCAGCCTCGATGCAATATTCCCCAGTTTCCATATCCTTCCCGACTGTTGCGGTTAAACCCGCTGCCGAGGACGATTTACCAGACGTATACACCGCGCGAGGGAGAAATGCGGTGACGTATTTCAAAAATTGCGATTTCGCGCACGACGGATCGCCGACGACTAAAACATTGATGTCGCCTCTTAGATTCGTCCCACCTTGTTTTGTCATTTTGTGCACTCCGCCAAATAACATCAAAGCAATGGCTCTTTTAATGTCCAAGTGCCCGTGGACGGTTGGCGCGATCGAGCGAACAAACTTTTCGTAAATTTTCGGGTCTTTCGACATGCGTTCGATATCGTTCAACTGTTCTTGCGTGAACGAGTTCACAACCTCCTTCTCGTCGTCTCCACCTCGGATGTTCACTCCGGTATTCGCGGACACGTTTTCGTTCCCACCAGCCGTTGGCCCAGCTACGTTAACGACAGAATGTGCCACGAAGCACGTTCGATAAAACAACTCCCTCACCCCGAAATCTCTCAAGCCGCCGACACCAGTCGACATCGTCCCAGCTGCACTCCCTTTCCCGGAACTCCCCAGCTCTGTCCTATCCCCTGCCATATTCGCCGGCGCGGTCTCAGGTACTACCGTCAGCGTTCCGGTAAACACCGCTTTATCCCCAGCCCTGGCCATCTCCACGGTTTCGTGTCTCAAAATCACATCCATAGATCTCGGCAAACTCCCAGCCGGCACCTCGTCCGCGTTCTCTTGCACTCTCACCCTCTGCCAATCGATGAAAGTACACCCTTCTTTCATCAACACGAACTTCTTCCTATTTGAGCACGTCTGTTTCAGACAAATAGTCGGTTCCGTGTACCGACACTGCTGCTCGACGTTTGGAATCACCTCGCCGCACTCGCCGCACATAAATTTTCCGATAATCAACTCCGGCCTCACCTCGCTCGTCCTCGTCACCACCCCACTAAACGACGCCAACTGCCCGACGTGTTCCGCTTTCAAGTCTCTCAACCGTTTCGTCCCCGGCAAATTCGAAAACGACACCCAAAAATCCTTCTCCTGCGCGCCTTGATTGTTGCTCGCTGAGGCGCCCCATCGAACCATCTCCGGAACGTGTTCTCGACAAAAATCTTTCACCGCTTGCCTCAAAAATGGTTCGTAGGTATAAAAATTCGCCTCCACCGCCTCAGTCGCCACGTCCGGGTCGAAATTTTTCAAATGGTGAAAGTTCACGTGCATGGTCGTGCTCGACGTTTCGTGCATCTCGTACAGCTGTTCGACGTAAATTTTCCTCGATTCTAACTCGTTGGTCTCAGGATTTACCACCGGAAACAACTCGTTGAGAAAATTGAGGAACGTGTTATAGACGATGTCCGAACCTTGGACGTTCGTCGACATGGACGCGTGGCGGTTCGCTTCTTCCATCTTCTTAATCCGTTTTCTTCTTCTTCTTCTTCTTCTTTTCCTTCGCTCACTGATGAACTACTCTTCTTCTTATTTTGAATTTTTTCCCGGAGATGAGTGCAAACAAAATCTCCAACTCACAAGAGCGAGAGGATGTGAAAAGAGAGAGTGTGCGTGTGTGCGAGTGAACGCGTCTGCCTCTCCAAAAACGCTTCTTCTGTGACACAGGTTATCCCTTCCGCGTTATTATATCTTCGTCGTCGTCGTGTCGTCGTCGAAAGAAAACTAAGTATGAAGGAGTGTTAAAGCGATCCCAAAAGAGAAATATGTAAACCCTAAATACTAAGTCGAATTCGAGTACTATTTGAAACAGTCGGTTGGTTCGAGGAGGAGGATGCAGAGGAGGAGGAGGACCACTGTTCGGTCAACTGCGCGTAGAAAAGCCCTTTTTTCGAAGAAGAAGCAGAAGGAGGATGCAGAGGAGGAGCAGAAGAAGACGGTTTCTTGTCCCGCCCAGAAGGAGACGAAAGCGGCGACGACGACCTTGACGCGTTTTGTCGCGAAGGAGTAGGAGGAGGAGGAGCAGTACTACTACTACTACTATTCGCGGTGGTTTTCTTCTCCGCCCAGAAGGAGACGAAAGCGTCGTGTAGTTTCGCGCTCAAATCGCCGACGACGAGTTCAGCCGCGTTGAGGCTGTCCTTCGCAGAGAGGAGTTGGTCGAACGCGAGGCGGTAGGACGCTTTGAGCGGGCGGAGGAGCGAATGGAGGGTTTCTTCTTCTTCTTCTTCTTCTTCTTCTTCTTCTTCTTCTTCTTCTTCTTCTTCTCCTTTTTCGTCGTCGCGGTCTTGTTTTTCATTCGACGTTTCTTCGCTTTCTTCCTCTTTTTCTTCTTCGTCCGCTACGTTCTCTGCGCCAGTTGTTTGAGTTTCGATGTCGTGCCTGAGAGCCGCTAAGACTTCGTCGACAACCAGATTCGCGACGACATCTGGATTTTCATTTTCTTCGCGTTCTTGAGATCCTGTTTCTCTTCGTGTGCTACCGTAAGACGACGACGTCCCGGTTTTTGTTCCCGCTTCTGAGCGTTCTTTTCGTCTCCGTTCGTACTCTTTCTCAGTGGCGTCCATCTCGCGTTTGATATCGTTGACTCGTTCCGAAAGCGCTCTCACGCGGTGTTTACACGCTCGTGAAGCTGCCTTTCCGTTTGATAACTCTCTCACTTTCTCGCGACCGTTTGTTTGTTTGAATTCATCATACGCGCGCGCCTCATCGTTTAAACGCGCTGATTCGTACGATCCGAGCGATGAGATTGAAGCGTCGTCTTCACTCACCGCGTCGGTCGCGCAGCATACTTCTTCTTCTTCTTCTTCTTCTTCTTCTTCTTGCACCACCGATGGTTGCGCAGTATTCGTTTCGTCTTCTTCTTCTTCTTCTTCTCGTCGCTGATGTTTCTCATCGTTATCAACGCTACCGTTCTTCTTACTCGCCGCGGCGTTACTCTTTAACAACTTCAGTTCCGCTCGCAACTTTTTAATCTCTCGCTCCAAGCGCGTCAGTTTTTCACTCGGCGTTTCCACGCACTCGTTTAATTTCGCGTTATTTTCCACGCGCATCATCCGTTTTGCGAGTTGACACGTCGTTAACGTTTCTTCCGCGTGTTGATAATCGCTGGAAACGTGCGCAATCATGACTGTTTTACAATTCCCACCGAGCGCGTCGCGAAGCAAATGGGTCAGTTTCGAGCTACGATACGGCACGTGGTCCACGCGATTCGATTGGTTGCGTTCGCCCAACGAAATAATCACTCTCTCGAGTACCGAGAGAGACTTATTTATGAACGTAGCTTCACGCATCACAGTACCGGTTGATTTCGTTTTCCTCAACCTTTCAGAACCTGCAAGATCGACCAGATGTATCTTCGATCGATGCAAAGTCGCCGAAGACAAAGAAGACGTTTCGGTGCTCTTAAAACTCGCGGTTTCGATATTTAAGGTAAACACCGCGTGTGACCTCGACGACCGGTCGTTCATAGCGTGCGATCCAATCGCTCTTTGCGCGTCGCCTTCAAACCACAACGCCAATGCCTCGTCTTCTGAAGATACCTCTTTCGTCGTTAAGCCTCGGATGAAAACGCCAGAATCGGGACCGGCGTCGGAAATCACGCACGCCGGCGCGTTTTTTGGATCCTCGTGCGAACTCAACAAATCAATGAGATTCTCGTTATATATTTCAACGAAACTCACCGACACCTTATCCTTCGCGCGGCCGACGACGCTTCGGCCCACCGCCAATTTCTCAAATACCATCGTCAACGCTCGCGGTATGATCCCTCGATTCTCGTAACTCCCATCTCCGCTTCCCATGGTATACGTCTTACCACTCCCAGTTTGCCCGTATGCCAATATCGTCGCGTTGAACCCATCCGTGGCAGCTTCCACCGCCTCTTTCGCCACCGCCTCAAAAACTTCGTCGTTTGTAGCTTCCCGTAAAACGTTCCCCGTGAATTGAAACGACGCGTGTTGTTGTTGTTGTTGTTGTTGTTCTTGTTGTCGTCCTCGTCCTCCTCCTCCCGACGACGGCATCCTCCGATCGCGACATTTCACCAAAACCGACCCTCGCGGGCCTTCGCTCGTCACCAGCACGCACCCTTCGCCTCTCTCGTCTTTTTTACACCTTGGTGGTCTCGCGCGCAAGTGCACCACCACCATACTAGATCTGTTTTTCCCCGTCGCGCCTCCTGCTTTCGCGTTTTTTTGCGCCGTCGTCGTCATCCTTCCTCTTCTTCTTCAACTTCTGTCGGTAGTAATACGAGGAGTAGCCCCTCTTAGTTTACGACGCGGGTTCTTGTTCTTGCCGTTCGAGGTGTTGGAGTGCGGGAAGAAGAACACAACACCGTTTATTGCGCTAAAAATAGTCAAACTTTTTTTTCGCTCGTATTTTTTTTTTTAGAAATGAAATCGAAGCGTTTGGAATAACAAAATTCCCCTATTAGTAAAAACACACAGATGACAACACCAACAAAGACAAAGACGGAAGAAGAGGAAGCGAACGCATTGACGAACTTATGCGACCGAGTTCGATCGAGCACGAAAATGATCGTCCTGGAAAAATGCAACCACGTGAAAATAAACGACGACGCCATCGCGAAATTAGTGCACACCGTTCCCGGGCATCAGTTCGCTGGAATGACCTCGAAAACCGGGTTTAATCGGTTCGACAGTTCTGTGCATTTTATAGGGAAAGAGGAGAAAGATACGATTCAGTATTTGTTGGTGTTGGATGCTATTAATTTCTGCTTTTGGCCGGACCACGATGCGGTGACGGAGGAGCACCCGATTGGATTAGAATACGAACACGTCGCTGGAGGGTTGAAAAAATCCGTCGAGCGAGACGGGATTGAGATTTTAAGCGCGGAGAATTTAGGTAAAATGACCGGGGAGAAGCTGAGAGAGATGTTAGAATGGCCTCGCGAGTTGCCGTTCGAGGAGGTGCGCGCGAAACGGTTGCGAGAGATTGGGGAAGGGTTGGCGAGGAGTTTCGGCGGCGAGGCGATTGAACTCGTCAAGGCGGCGAAGAAATCGGCGGCAAAGTTAGTAGATTTAGTCGTGCAAACCTTTCCAGTCGGGTTTACGGATATGAGCAGACACACGGGGGAGTGCAGAGAAGGACAATTCTTTGCGAACGAAATTTGGTTCTTGAAGAGAGCTCAGATTTTTGTAGCGGATGTGTACGGCGCGTTGAAAAATTCGGGCGCCGGCGAATTTACGGACATCGACAAACTGACGACGTTTGCAGATTACCGAGTCCCGGTCGTTTTAAGAGAAAGCAACATTTTAGACTACCACTCCGAATACTTACACAAACGAGTGGATAAAAAACTGAATTTAGTCATCGGGTGCGAGTTAGAAGTCGAGATCCGATGCGCGACGATACAAGCCGTCGAGCGCATACGAGATAAACTCAACGAAAAATACTCCGCGAGTGTCAACGATAAGTGCACCGCGGTGACGGTCGATTGGTGGTTGTGGGAATACGGGGAAAAAAGGCGGGACGATACCAATTGGCGACCGCATCATCGCACGCGGACGACGTATTACTAAAAATAGAAATTGTTAAAATACGAGACATCACCCCCATTCCGGACAATTTTAACTTCATAAAAAGACACATGTGTCTTCAAAACACGGAAACCACCACTCATGATGGCGACGCGATGTCGGATTCCACCGACGAAATAAGCGACGAGGAAGAAGAAAAAGAAGAAGAAGAGAGCGAGTTTGTGCGCGCCTCCAATCGTCTCCTGTCCGCGCGCCAGTTGTTCGAGCACACCGTCGCTCTCGGGAAAAAGAAGAAAGGTCAACTGAAGACACTTCGGGAGGAAGAAGAGAGGAAGCGAGAGGCAAACTTCGTCGCGGAAACGCAACGGTTGATGAGTATTATTCGAGAAATGCGCGGAGGAGAATCGTCGTCGACGGAGGAGGAGAAGTTGAGGGAAAAAGAATGCGCGGAGAAAGAAGAGAGACGCGCTCGTCTGGCGCGGAAGAAAGCGGCGAAAGAGTTGGAACAGGCGATATCGTCCTACGATCGAGAGGTTGGCGAAGCGAGAAAGGAAAGAAGAGCAAAAAACAAAGCGGAAGAGGCGATTGAAAAAGCACTGAAAGAAGTGGAGAGAGAGTTAGAGGAGGTGAAATTGGAAAACGATCGCGAGGAAGGAGAGGAGAAGGCACGGAATGATGCCGTTGCGGATGGATTGAATCGCGCGCGAGCGGCGAGGGTGATTCAGAAGGCGTTTCGATCGAAAAAGAATAAAAAGAAAAGGTCAAAGAAGGGCACGAAGAAGAAGAAGGCGACGACGACGAAGAAGAAGACATGATCAACGCCTTGATGATTATAATGTAATTTAGATTTATATATATAGTAGTAATAACAATCTCGTTCGTTCTCGTTTTGATACTTAACCAACGGAGAGTATAAGAGTAATATAGAGAGGAAAAAGAAATTTTACTTTACTTTGTCAAAGCCCCTGGCGGTTGCGGCGTATCTTTCGATTGGTAGTGCAAATACACCGCCACCGACACCACGCTCGTCCCCAACACAAACGGCAACGTCAACTGAAACCCAAATAGCGGAATAGACACTAGCGTTGTCAAAATCATCGCCACCGAGGTTGAATACACCTTGACGATATTATCCGCGTACTTCATCACCAACGACACCGCGATACCGCTCAACGAATGATTTAAAATCATCGTACACACGATCGCATTGTATCCGTAAAAATACCCCCGTCCAAACACCGCGTCGTAATCGTACAAAAAGATCGCCACCATGTTAAAGATGACCCCAAACAAGTACAAATACACGTTCTGCGCGTTTACGTTTCTCTTCGGTTGCTTCTTCATGATCAACTCCGTATACACCCCCGCCGCTCCGGACAAAATAGCCATCACAATCGCCATCATCAAACCCATAAACGGCGTTGACAACACCTGATCGCTACCACTCGTCAACTGCGCGATCGTGCACCCCAGAGCCAACAAAATCAACGCCGACCACTGCACGCCGCTCAAGATCTTCTTCAAGAAGATTCTATACAAAATCCCAGTCGATATGATGTTCAAGTTCTTCAAAATCTGATACGACGGAGCGTCCACGTACAAAAACACGTAATACTGCAACAGATTCTTCACTAAATACAACGCCGCCGGAATCGGATACACCCACAACTCGGACCAACTCGTGCTGATTCGGTTGTCCTCGTTCACGCCAACCGTTCTCCAAATCTTCACCAAAGCCAACAAAGACATCAACATCTTCGTCGTTTCTACCGTGCAATTCGCACTCGTCACCGCGTAATCGTACTTCACCCCGTTCGCCTTCGACGCCGCGATTAACAAACCTTGCGATGACGTCAAAACCGTCAACGCTAACGTGACGACCGATTTGCGGCCCCAATCTTCCATGCCTGCGCCAGCACTTGAAGACGATAAGTTGGAACCAGAGTCAGAGTTGACGAGCTTTTCGCGCAACTCTTGCGATTTATCCTCCTGTCGTTGATCGTCGTAAAAAGAAAAGAGAAAGAAAGAAAAAGGAGAAAGAGTGTCGTCGTCGTCAGCGAGCGTTCGGTTGAGATGTATGCGTGCCCCTGATGAGCGCCCAAAAGGATGAGAGATTTCTCGTCATCCTTCTTTATCTCCACAACGGAGAAAGAAGTAAAAACATCTCAAAAGCAGCAGCGGTTCTTTAGAGAAAGAGAGAGACAGAGAGACAGAGAAACAAAGCGGGAAGAGAAGACTTCGCTCGTCGTCGTTTCGCGCGTCATCATCATCATCATCATCAGAGAGAGAGAGAGAGAGAGAGATTCGTACCCTGTCACCCATGTTTGGTGTTTTATTGTGGGGGCAAGAAACCAAATTTTGTGTGGTGTTTTCGATGATGAAGAGGACAAGAAAGGGGAAGAAAAAAAAAGGAGAGCTTTGGCGAAAGCGCTCGCGTACGTTCGGCGGTTGACGATGATATTTTCGGTAAAATCGATGGATGTTATATAAATACAGGATGCGCGAGCTCTCTCTTTCTCTGTGACTCGCGC
>Ga0255755_1002107_pt1 | contig 16735 bp, 14 predicted proteins | sample 011ome_18_FD_179955 | JGI IMG/M metagenome (GOLD analysis project Ga0255755, IMG submission 179955) | Coastal salt marsh microbial communities from the Groves Creek Marsh, Skidaway Island, Georgia - 011501BT metaG (version 2) | ecosystem: Environmental > Aquatic > Marine > Intertidal zone > Salt... | reverse complement strand
CTAAACTTTCTCTACCAGCTAGAGCTATAGCTCCTTTTGATTCAGGCTCATCCATTTCTCCATCACCACAAAAAACCCAAACCTTTCTATCATTTCTCGATACAAGCCCTCTAGCAGACATGTATCTCATAATATGAGCTTGATAAATACCCATAATTGGGCCTAAACCCATTGATACTGTTGGGAATTGCCAATATTCAGGCATTAACCATGGATGAGGATATGAAGAAAGTCCTGGCTTTTTAACTTCTCTTCTAAAATTATCTAGATCCTCTTCATGCAAATAACCTTCAAGAAAAGATCTTGCATATATTCCGGGAGAGGAGTGTCCTTGATAATATATTAAATCCTCAAGCTGACCTTCAGATCCCCTAAAAAAGTAATTAAATCCTACATCGTACAAGGTAGCGGCTGAAGAGAATGTAGAGATATGACCTCCCAAATCGTCATCATTTTTATTGGCTCTGAGAACTAAAGCTAATGCATTCCATCTAATAAGAGACCTAATTCTTCTCTCCATAAATAAATCGCCAGGCATTTGAGCCTCTTCTTTTACTGGAATTGAGTTTCTAAATGGTGTTGTGAGATTATAAGTAGGAATTACCCCCTCTTCGTTTAATCTCTTTGCAAGTTTTGTCATTAGATAGGAGGCTCTATCCAGCCCCTCTTCTTCAATCACGCTATTTATTGCGTCTAACCATTCACTTGTTTCTATTGGATCTTTATCTTCTGGATTCATGCATGTACTTATTAATGTTGTCACAATTTTACGATATATTATGTTAAAAATATACAATATCTTGTATATATCTTAAATATTGTAAATAAATTACAAATCTATATAATTAACAAAATGATTTTAGATACTCTAGTTAATGGTGAGGTTAAATTAAGCAAATCTGAAAAATGGATTGCTTTATTAGTATTAAATAATCCAACAAAGGTAATAACTCAATCTATTACTTCTCTTGCCGAAGAGGCTAGTGTAAGTTTGCCTACTGTAAATAGATTTTGTAAAAAACTTGGCTTTGATGGCTACCCTGCTTTTAAAATTCAAATTGCTCAGGAAATCACAAATACAAACGAACTTCTTGATAGATTTAATGTTGATAAAGATACACCAGAGGTGGTAAAGCGTGTGATGAGCGATATTCAATCAACAATAGTTAATGTCGGTCAAAATCTAAATCCTGAATCAATAGATAAAGCAACTGATTTACTTGCAAATGCAAAAAGTATTACCTTCTTTGGTTTGGGCGGTTCAGGACCTGTTGCTTTAGATGCACAACACAAATTTTTTAGATTTGGGGTGCCTGTTGTCGCACATACCGATTATATTAATCAACGAATGATTGTTTCAATGATGAAGGAAGGTGATTTACTTGTATTAATATCTTTTACAGGCCGCACCTCTGAAATAGTAGAAACAGCAAAAATTGCTAAAAAAAATGGTGTTAAAACTATTGCTCTTACTTCAGAAGATTCTCCTCTAGCTAAATTATCAAATGTTGTTCTTCACATCCATACTCACTTAGAAAATAATCTGCACATTCCTATGACTTCTAGGTTAGCGCACTTAGCTATTATTGATATTTTGTCTGCTACTGTTCAGTCACGTTTTGGAAAAATATTTGACAGTAGGAAAGATGAAGTCATAAAGAATATAGAAAAAACTAGGGTATAAAATTAAATAAGTTATATCTTTTTAATAATCTGAACTTTTGAAATATCCTGATTAAGTAAATAATACAATGGCAAACCTTTGTCTGTTTTTGCATTATTTAAAACTTCAAGTTTTTTTTGATTGGGGACTAATAAATAAATATTATTTGCTTGAAGAATCATAGATAAATTCATACTAATTCTTTTATGACAAGGACTTCCCATTGGTTCAGTTTGTATAAGTTTTGGAGTTGATTTTTTATTAAAATATTCAGGATTTTTATCTATTAAATCAGGAAAAAGAGATGCAAAATGACCATCCTCACCCATACCAAGCAACATCACTGAGAATGGTCTAATTATTTCTAGTAATAGCTCTGGTTCATTGCACAGTGAAATAAACTTAGCACCACTTGCTTTGTCTGTTTTAAGATAATCATTTACTAATTTTTCATTAGAATCATAGTGCTGAGAATCAACCAACCTATCATCTACTAATGATATTGTAATTTTTGACCAATCAATTTCTGATGTTGAAAGATCCTTAAAAATACTTATTGGACTTGACCCACCGCAAACTATCAATGAGGCATGGCCAAATAAACCTATACTTTCATTAAGATTTTTTATTATATTGGATGATATTTCTTGCATTTTATTTATATATTTATAATCTGAATAGCCTCTGAATGTTCTTCAGAAAAAATACTTGATACCATAATAAATTTAAGACTCTTTTTACCATAATATTTTTTTAGTATTTTTGTAACTTTAATAAGAGTCCCTTCGTGATCATTAAGATTTGATACAAAAAAAGGAATTGTAGAACCAACTAAAGAAAGTTGATTAAGTGTTGTCTTATTTCCAGTAAAAGTAAAAATTGGAATGCCATGCGGTTTGGAATTCGAAATATAATTAGCTGTTTTTCCTGTTCTTGTAATTGCAATAATACCGTCAGCCTTGATTGATTCAGCTAAGTTCTTTGCAGCAACACCTATATGCTGCCAGTCAGAGTTAGGAACAAAGTTTTTTTCATACCCTAAAGTTCTAAATTTTTCTGTTTTTTCAGCAATAGATTTAAGAAGAGCAACACATTCTGATGGATATTTACCAATACTGGTCTCACCTGATAGCATTATTGCATCAGCACCTTCGTATATTGCATTAGCTATGTCTGTAACTTCTGCCCTGGTTGGTGTTGGGTTTTTAATCATTGATTCAAGTAAATGAGTAGCTACTATAGATCTTCTACCCCATTTTGCACAAGCGTACATGATTCTTCTTTGTATATTAGGCAAATCAACTAAACTTGTTTCAATACCTAGATCTCCTCTAGCTACCATTACACCCCAAGATGCCCTACTGATATCGTGTATATTATCTAGCCCTTCTTGATTTTCTATCTTAGCTATGATTTTTGCTTTTGATCTTTTTTTATCAAGAATTTCTTGAAGCTTTTCTAGATCTTCAGCATTTCTAACAAATGATAGAGCAATATAATCAACCTTATTTTTAATACCAAATGAAATATCATCAATATCTTTAGATGTTAATGACGGAAGGTTTACTCTCACGCCTGGCAAATTTACATGTCTTTTTGATCCAAGCTTCCCTCCATCTAAAACTTTGCAACGAAGTGTTTCTTCATCTTTAGAAAGCACCATAAAATTAATCAGCCCATTATCAACTGAAATTCTAGAGCCCTTACTTACACTGTGAATTAAGTCTTTGTAGTTAATTTTTATTGAAGATGTTTCAACATCAATCTCATCACGAACTGTGAGGGTTACCTCGTCTCCGATATTTAATTCTAAAGGTAATTCCGTATCGCCTGTTCTGATCTCAGGGCCTTGAGTATCGAGCAGAATACCAATTTTTCCTGGATTTAATTTTGATTCTTTATTTATTTTATTTATGCGATCAATTATTAATTGAGCAGATTTATGAGTTGCATGAGACATATTTATTCTAGCCACATTCATGCCATTATTATAGAGTTTTCTAAGCGCAGTAAGACTTTCAGTTGCAGGACCAATCGTGCAAATAATTTTTGTTCTAGTAAATTTCATAACATCTCTCTAAAGCAGGAAGTATATACCTCCTCGAGAAATTTTATGCTGTTTCTTTGAAAGAAATAGCAGAAATTTCTTTAATATATAGCGATAACTCTATCATTCTCTTTGAGAAACCCCACTCATTATCATACCAAGCAAGAATTTTAGTTTGATTTCCTATTTGATAAAGATGATTGCTATCAAAAATAGATGATGAATGATTATGATTAAAATCAGTGCTAACAAGAGGTAAATCGCAGACTGACAATATTCCTTTGTATTCGCCATTAGCTGCATTTCTAATTGTCTTGATTAATTCATCAGGACTGAATGATTTTTCTGTTACAAAGGTAAAATCTAGCATTGAAACATTCAATGTAGGGACCCTTGTCGCCATACCATTAAGCTTTCCATCAAGTTCAGGAATTACTAAACCAATTGCTTTTGCTGCTCCTGTCTTAGATGGAATAATTGATGCAGATGCTGCTCTTGCTCTATATAAATCAGAATGAGCTACGTCTAATAAACTTTGATCATTTGTACTTGCATGAACAGTGTTAACAAGGCCACTTTTGATTATGTAGTTTTCATGAATAATCTTAGCAAGTGGCGCTAAGCAGTTTGTAGTACAGGAAGCATTAGAAATAATTAAGTCGTCGTCCAATAATTCATTATGGTTAACGCCAAATACAATAGTTTTATCTGGACTTTGCGCAGGCGCTGAGATTAATACCTTCTTTGCTCCAGCTTCAATATGAATTGAAGCGGCTTCTTTGGATGTAAATATTCCAGTACATTCGAAAACTATGTCTATATCAAGTTCTTGCCACGGCAAATCAGCTGGATTTCTTTCTGAGAAATATTTAATAGAAGATTGATCTATTTTTATTTCATTATTTTCAATTTTGATCTCATTGTTAATTGATCCATGAATAGAATCATATTTAAGTAAATGAGCATTTGATTCTATTTTTCCTAAATCATTGATGGCTACTAACTCCAATTCGCCACCTTGGTTTGAAAGATACCCAGCTTCAATTAAATGCCTAGTAATATTTTTACCTATTCTTCCAAACCCATTAATAGCAATTTTCATAATTTATAGTTATTTTATATAATGTAAATAATTTACAATATTTTAAATTAATATGGTATATTGTATAATATTTTCATTAATATACAAAATTAACCGTTTTAATAATTAAAAACTTTTTTAAATAATTCTTAGTAGTCTTTATGAGTGAATTAATATCTTCAGGAATAAATTTAATGCTTACCGGCATGATTACTGTATTTATTTTTCTTGCAATATTAATAGTATTGATAAATGTATCAGCCCTTCTCTTCAAGGATGATATTAAAAGTGAAGAAGCAAATTTAAATATGTCCTCAGGTAAAAAACCCCATGAAGTACCTAAAGAGCATGTAAAAATAATAAATCTAATCAACAAGAGAATTTTTAATGGATAAGAAAAAAATAGGTGTCACAGAAGTTGTACTAAGAGATGGTCATCAATCATTATTGGCTACAAGGCTTAGATATGAAGATATGGAAGCTATTTTAGCCCATATGGACTCAATAGGATTTTGGTCGGTTGAATCGTGGGGGGGAGCAATATTTGATTCATGTATAAGATATCTTGGTGAGGATCCATGGGACAGAATAAAAAATATAAAGTCTAAAATGCCTAATACACCTCAGCAGATGCTATTAAGAGGCCAAAACCTTCTTGGATATAAGCATTACTCCGATGAGATTGTCTTTAAATTTATTGAAAAATCTAAAGAAAATGGTGTTGATGTTTTTAGGATTTTTGATGCTCTAAATGATACAAGAAATATGGAAACTGCCATAAAAGCCACCATTGATGTAGATGGTCATGCTCAAGGTACCATGTCCTACACCACAAGCCCGGCTCATAATATGCAAACATGGTTGGATTTGGCTTTAAAACTTCAAGACCTTGGATGTGATACACTTGCTATAAAAGATATGGCTGGGTTACTAGACCCTTACGTTGGGTTCGAGCTTGTATCAAAACTTAAAGAAAATATTGAGATTCCTATTCATCTTCATAGCCATGCCACTACTGGAATGTCTACAACAACGGCAATTAAGTGTATTGAAGCAGGATTAGATAATGTTGATACATCAATATCATCAATGAGTATGACCTATGGGCACTCAGCAACTGAGACTATAGTTGGTATTTTAAAAGATACAGAATATGAGACAGATATTAAGATAGATAACTTGGCTCCAATTGCAAAACATTTTAGAGAAGTTAGAAAAAAATATGTTGATTTTGAAGGATCGCTTAAAGGTGTTGATGCGAGAATTATCACTTCTCAAGTTCCTGGCGGAATGCTTACAAATCTTGAAAGCCAGCTTAAAGAACAAAATGCAATTGATAAGTTTGACGAAGTAATAGATGAGATTCCAAATGTTCGTTCTGATTTGGGATACATACCACTTGTAACTCCTACATCACAAATTGTAGGCACGCAGGCAGTTATAAATGTGCTTAATGAAGAGAGGTATAAGGTTATAACAAAAGAAACTCAAGCAATTTTAAAGGGTGAATATGGCAAAACTCCTGCAGATGTTGATAAAAAACTACTGAATAAAGTTATTGGTGATAAAGAACCCATAACATGCCGCCCTGCAGATCTTATTGATGAAAATGAATATAAACATACTAAAGAGAAGTATTTAAAATCAATAAAAGAAAACAATATTAATGTTGACGATACTGAAGAAAACATACTTATCTATACCCTCTTTCCAGAAATAGGATTAAAGTTTTTAGAAAATAAAGAAAACAAAGATTATTTTGAAAAATCTCCAACTCAGTTAATTGAAGAAAAAAATGGATATTATAGAGTAGTAATAGACAAAACAGATTATCTAGTTAAATACTCTCAAACTGATGAACCGGAAATAATAAACGGCAATTCAACTCCAGAACTTGAATCAAATGATAATAAGCCTATATCAGATAAAACTGGTATGGTAATAAATGCTCCACTAGCAGGAAATATTTTTAAAATTGAAAAAAATATTGGAGATACTGTTAGCGATGATGAAACTATTATTATTTTAGAAGCAATGAAAATGGAAACAACAATCAAAACACCTACCAACGGAAAAATTAAACAAATCTTCATCAAGAATGGTGATAAAGTCCAATCAGGTGATCCTTTGTTTGAGGTAATTTAATGAACTTAATTGAATTTCTTCTAACACTAGGAATATTTAGTATAACAATAGGACAATCTATAATGATTCTTGTTGGATTGCTATTAATATACCTTGCAATAAACAAGAAATTTGAGCCATTACTACTACTACCAATTGGATTTGGTGCTTTATTAACAAATATTCCTGAAATTGGTTTATCTATGAGCCCAATAGAAAAACTTATTTATGCCAATAATCCCTATGAAATTAACACCGTTATTTCTGAATTATCTATTACTGGATTAAATCTTACTGAGTTTTTGAAGAATGCGTCATTTAGCGAACTTCAGTTGTTAAATATTGCTGCACAAAATTTAGGTTACAGTCCTGGGATCTTATATATATTTTATGAAACTGCCATTGGATCTGGTATAGCTCCGTTATTAATTTTTATGGGTGTTGGTGCTATGACAGATTTTGGCCCACTCTTGGCAAACCCAAGGACATTAATATTGGGGGCTGCAGCTCAGTTTGGTATTTTTGCAACAGTTATGGGCGCCCTTCTCCTAGATTATTATGGTTTGATAGAGTTCACCTTAAAACAAGCTGCTGCGACTGGTATTATTGGTGGTGCGGATGGCCCAACTGCTATATATGTTTCATCAATCCTTGCACCTGAATTATTAGGCCCAATTGCTGTAGCCGCATACTCATATATGGCTTTAGTGCCATTAATACAGCCACCAATTATGAAAGCTTTAACAACAGAAAAAGAGAGAACTATTTCTATGGTACAACTAAGGAATGTATCTCAAAAAGAAAAAATAGTATTTCCAATTATGCTCTTTTTACTTGTTGGATTATTACTACCTAGTGCCGCACCGCTATTAGGTATGCTATGTCTTGGAAATCTTATGAAAGAATCTTTAGTAGTTGACAGACTAAGTGATGTTGCTCAGAATTCTTTAATCAATATAGTTACGATATTTTTAGGTTTATCTGTTGGATCAAAACTAGCAGCAGATAAATTTTTATCACCTGAAACCTTAGGTATTTTAATTCTAGGTATGGTGGCATTTGCTATTGGGACTGCGGCTGGAGTTTTGGTAGCAAAACTGATAAATGTATTTAGTAAAACAAAAATCAATCCATTAATTGGAGCTGCAGGAGTTTCAGCAGTTCCAATGGCTGCAAGAGTTGTTAATAAAGTTGGACTTGAGTACAACTCACAAAATCATCTACTAATGCATGCAATGGGACCAAATATAGCTGGTGTTATAGGTTCTGCAGTAGCTGCAGGTGTAATGATTAAATTCTTAAGCTAAATTCCAGGCGAAAAAAAACAGAGACTAGCTCTGTTTCTTTAAGTTCGAGATCCTTAGGGGTCCTGAGTGAGATTCTCTCTGGCTCCTTGAGTTCTTTCTCCTGAACTCTTGGTGGGTTACTAAGCTCTTTTTTATCGTCGACTCTTAGCAACGCTTTCACCCTATGGGCTCTTCCTTCTTGACCTCTCTAACTCCCGTCTGCAGTTGATTGTTAGTCGGAATCAAGTTGGTCTATTAAATATACTCTTCTTAAATTCTAAGTCAACACTTTATTTAAAAAAAATAATGTTTTTTTATATTTATTCTAAATTGATAATACTGCCTGGCATAACAGAACTAAAATCAAGGCCTTTAAATTTAATTATTTCTTTTTCAAGCCTTATTTTTGGTTCAATAGTATCTTCATCTGTTAGGGTAAAAGTAGCCCAATGCATGCCAAATGCTTTTTCAGCTTCTAGATCCAACATTATCTGAACTGCATCTTCAGGGTTTACATGACTTTCCGCCATAAACCATTCAGGATCATATGCTCCAATAGGTATAAAAGCATATTTTGGAGACCCTAGTTTTATTTTGGTATCAAGAAAATCTTTTGAGTATCCTGTATCACCAGCATGATATAAAGAATAATCTTTATGGTCGAAGAACCATCCACCCCATAAACTTTTATTTCTATCAAACAATGATCTTTTGGACCAATGCTGAACAGGGGTAAAAGTAATTACGAAGCCTTTATGTTCAATTGACTCCCACCAGTCAAAATCATATACATTTTTAATTTTTTTTCTTTTTAATAATTTTTTATCGCCCACAGGAACTAAAAAAATTGCTTCAGGGTGTTTTTTTGATATTTTTTTTAAAGAATGAATATCTAAATGATCATAGTGATTGTGACTTACGGTAACAATATCAATATTAGGTATTGCATCTAGGGGTATGGCCGGAGGTATTAATCTTTTTGGACCAATATTTCTAAATGGAGATGCTCTTTTAGAAAATATTGGATCAGTAAGAATAGTTACCCCATCTTTTTTGATTAAAAAAGTGGAGTGTCCTATCCAAATAGCATAATTATCATCCTCAGATAAATTTAGCTTCTGCCAATCTGATGAAAGCTCAATTTTAGTAATCTCTGGTTCAATATCAGACCTAATCCACTTCAACATATCGCCAAAAGTTTTATCAGAGGCAACACCATTAGTATTTTTATATTCTGCAAATAGTAAGCCAGAAGTTGCTAACAAAAAAATGTAAAAAAATTTATTCATAATGATTAATTAAATAAAGCCTCTAAAACCCTTTTGAACTCTTAATTTAAAAGCAAAAAAATTATCTTTACCAGAAGCTTTTATTCTTTTAAGTTCATATGGTGTATTAGTATTAGCTACCCCCTCGTCCGTGGTAACCGCTGATTCATAGTTACTAGTCTCTATAATTTCAACATCCTCTGCATTATATATTCCAAAAGGATATGCAAAGCTATAAACCTTTGTGTTAAATGTTGTTTCTAAAATATTTTTGCATTCAGTCATTTCGTATTTTTTATCTTCTATAGAAGTGTTTGGTAAATAGGGATGGGTAATAGTATGACCGCCAAGCTCAAAAACTCCTGAATCTAACATTTCTTTTATATTGTCATCGGATAATTTTTCTTCATCAGCTAATACACCAGTATTATGTTTTGGATTCTTTTTTACAGACCAATCATTTTGATGCCTATCAATGACCAAATATAAAGTAGCACATGCATCATACTTTTTTAGTAAAGGTAATGCTTGAGAATAGTTATCCAAATAACCATCATCAAAGGTAATTGCCACCACTTTATTTTCATTTTCATAATTTTTTAATTCAGACATCTTTATGAATTTCCATCCGTTTTCCTTGAAGTACTTTAATTGTTTTTCAAACATCTCTGGGGACACCCTTAAGCCAGATTTTTTTCCTTTTGCAAGTTGATCTGAAATCATGTGATACATCATAATTCTTGTTTTATTCATGTTTGCTTTTGGATACCACCATGCATATTTCAACGAAAAAAGTATTATTAAAAGATCAACAATGATAGCTATAGTTATTAACATGTGATTATTTCTTTATAAAAATTTATTGTAGATTGACACATGTTCGATTTTAAGAACTTTGTATTTTCTTTAATCTCTTTATTATTTCCATCAAGTATTGATAAAGATTTATTCAACAAAGATTTTGAATCATTTGGCTCAACAGAGCCATAGGGATATAGCTCTTCTAAAATCTCTTTAACTCCACCCCTGTTGTAACCAATAGATGGGACTCCAATAGATAAAGGTTCTAAAATACTTCTACCGAATGATTCAGGCTTATTTGATGTATTGAAAACAATATTGGATATTGCATAAATGTTTTTTATGTCTTTTCTAAAGTTTAAAAAATAAATATCTGATTCTAGATTTAATGAATGAATTAATTTTTTAAGGCGATCTAAATATTTTTTATGTTTACCCTTGGCTTCTCCTGCAATCAATACCTTTACCCTATGATTGGATTTATCGTGGATATCTTTTGTTAAATTAATAATTTTTTCAAAATCTTTTAATGGCGATATTCTTCCTGCAATAGTTAATAGCTTATGGTTTTGAGTTTCTGGATATTCTGAATACCATTTATCTAGCCAGTCACCTGGTGGTTTGTAGCCAGTATAGTACTCTGTTTCATCAACACCTCTATAAATCAGTTGTATATTCTTAGATTCTGTATTTTGATAATTATCGACTAAATAGCTATGTGCTGAATTTGATACTGCAATAATATTTTCTGGTTTTGACATTACCGCGCTGTAAAAATTTACAGAATATAGACCATGAATAGTCGAAACAAGTTTGGGTCTTTTGTGTTCTGGTATTTTATTAAGAGCTTTCCAAACTATCCAAGCTGGCATTCTAGATCTAACATGTAATATGTCGGCTTTCATTTCTTCAATCCATCTTGCCAATGGTTTGACTTGCCTTAATGTAAAAATATTTTTTTTATGAAGATCCCAATGATGGTGATATGTGCCCTCGTTAATCAATTGATCTACAAGTCTGCCACCAGCTGAGACAACATGTGATTCATGACCAGCATCTACCAAAGCTTTGGATATTTCTAAAACGCCTTGTTCAACTCCTCCGCTCTCAAGGGTTGGAACAAATTGGATAACTTTCATGCATAGATTTTAACATCGATGTCCAAGGTATCTAAATATAGATTAATCAATACCTTCAACTATAGTTACTAATCTTTTTGCTGAGTTTTTAACGTAATTCAAAGCATCTTGATATTCATTAGAGTTATAACAAGATAATGCTTCATCAAAAGAATTAAATTCTATTAATACCGTTCTATCGAAACCCCCTCCCTCGACCTCTATTTGCTTTCCGCCTCTTACTAGGAAATTACCGTTGTGTTTGTGAACAATTGGTCCTGCTAAATTAATATACTTAGAGTATTCCTCTTGATTTAATATATTGCCCCTTACAACCCAGTAAGCTTTCATCTCTATGACTTAAATTTAAGTCTTGTTTCATGAAGTATTGGTTCAGTATATCCACTAGGCTGTATTCTGCCTTGAATAGCAAGATTACAAGCTGCTTCAAAGGCTAATCCATCATATGAAGGTGCCATAGATTGATATAGGGGGTCTGAATTATTTTGTTCATCTACAACCAATGCCATTTTTTTCATAGCCTCTCTAACTTGATCTTCAGAAACTAAATTGTGATGAAGCCAGTTGGCTATATGTTGACTTGATATTCTGCAGGTAGCTCTATCCTCCATAAGGCCTACATTATTAATATCAGGAACTTTTGAACAACCAACACCCTGATCAACCCACCTAACAACATAACCTAAAATTCCCTGACAATTATTTTCAAGCTCAGCTTGAATTTCTTCAGGAGATATTTCTGAAGGACTTTTATGAACAGGAATGTCTAATATGGCATCCAAGCTTGCTTTATCTCGATTCATAATTTTTTCTTGCTCTTCGCTTACAAGAATTTGATGGTAATGAATTGCATGAAGTGTTGCAGCTGTAGGAGATGGAACCCAAGCACAATTAGCACCAGCTTTAGGATGCATGGTTTTGGTATTATACATTCCAAGCATCTCATCAGGCATTGGCCACATACCTTTACCTATTTGAGCTCTTCCTTTAAAACCTGTTTCTAAACCTATATCAACATTCCAATTTTCATATTGAGCTATCCACTGATGTAGTTTCATATCAGCTTTAGTAATCATAGGTCCAGCTTCCATGCTTGTATGAATCTCATCACCTGTTCTATCAAGAAAACCAGTATTAATAAAAATAACTCTATCTTTTGCTACTTCAATACATTCTTTTAAGTTAACTGTAGTTCTTCTCTCCTCATCCATAATTCCAACTTTTGCAGTTAACTGAGGTAGTCCTAAGGCTTCTTCAACGGCTGAAAAAAGGTCGCAGGTAAATTGCACCTCTTCTGGACCATGCATTTTAGGTTTAACTATATAGATACTTCCAGTTTTTGAATTCTGATATAAACCATTTTTATTTAAGTCATGTATGGCAATACATATTGTAAACATAGCATCAATAATTCCCTCTGGCACTTCATTGCCTTGAGAATCTAGAACAGCAGGGTTTGTCATAAGGTGTCCAACATTTCTAACAAGCATTAAGCTTCTTCCAGGTAGAACTAAATCATTACCCTCTGATGTAATGTAAGTTCTATCTGAATTTAACTCTCTTGTTATAAGAGAATCATTTTTATTAAAAGATTCTTTTAAATCTCCTTTCATTAGCCCCAGCCAATTTCTATATACGGCTGTCTTATCCTCTCCATCAACAGCAGCTACTGAATCTTCACAATCTTGAATTGTTGTAATGGCTGATTCCATAAGAATATCCTTAATACCTGCTTTATCAGTTTGACCAATAGGATGACTTGGATCGATTTGAATTTCAAAATGCAGGTTATTGTTTTTAAATAAAAGATCGTATGAATCATTACCATTATCTTTGTAACCAATATATTGAGACGGATTCTTTAAACTAACTTTTCCCAAATCTGTATGGAGTGCTTGAATGTTTCCATCAGCAAATTCAAACCCTAAAACATCCTTAAAACTTCCTTGCTCAAGAGGAACTGTTTCATCTAAAAAATTCTTTGCAAAATCTATTACTTTATCTCCTCTTACAGGATTGTAACCTCCAACTTTTTCAGCTCCATCTTCCTCGCTAATAACGTCGGTTCCATAAAGCGCATCATATAAACTGCCCCATCTAGCATTTGCAGCATTAAGTGCAAATCTTGCATTCATGACAGGAACAACAAGCTGAGGACCAGCAATGGTTTTTATTTCAGGATCTACGTTATCAGTCGATATTAAAAAATCTGAACTTCTCGGAGCAATATAACCAATATCTGTTAAAAATGTTTTATATTTTTCAGGATTAAAATCTTCCTCTTTATGGTCAATATGCCAACTATCAATCTGGGATTGAATATCTTCCCTTTTTTGCAATAAGGCTTTATTTCTTGGAGAAAATTCATTCACTATTTTTTCAAAAGAGGACCAAAAATGTTCTTTTGAAATGTCCAAACCATCAAGAACTTCATTTTCTAAAAAATCTTTTAGATGATTTGAGATTGTTAGAGACACTGAATCTGAACTAGATTCTTGAGATTCTGATTTTTGACTATTAAAAAAAGAGGCTAATTTTGTAAATATATTCATCGAAGAATTATAGCAATTTGAATGAAATAACCAATACTAAAAATTAGCAATGATTATTTAAAATTTCTTATTTCTTTTTCAGGATCATAACTCCAAATCTTTTCTCTTACAGACCTCATTGCCAATGAAGGAAAGTACTGCATAACAAAATTTCTTAAGAAAACTATTATTGGATTTGAAATATGATTAAGATGCCCTTGTCTTAAAGACATATTTGCAATTGTTTTTATTCTTTTAATTCTCAAAACCTCATAAGCATTCTGAGTTTTGTTTATATCAGAATCATATTTGATTAATAAATTTCCGAAAGTATATGCATCTTCAAGTGCAAGGCACCCACCCTGACCAATAAAGGGCACTATTGGATGAGCTGCATCTCCTAATAAAGTAAGATTTTTATATTTAATATTTTTTAAAAGTGGTCTTATATAAATTCCCCATTTAAAAAGAGGAGTTTCTTCATTAATAAAGGAATAGAAATCTTTATTACTAAAAACTAGATCATTTCTTAATTCTTCATATGTGCCTATAGACTTCCATGATTCTTTATATTTTTTTGGAGTTTTAATAGCTGCAACAAAACTAATTTTTGAGTCAGAAATAGGATAAGTAACAATGTGGTGATTTGGTCCTAAAAATGTTTGAGTATTTTTTTGTTTTTTTTCTACAATTGCTCGCCATACTGAATAGCCGCTATAAATTGGTTCTTTTTGAGAATCTAATTGATTTCTACATATAGATTTAATACCATCACAGGCCGCAATATGTCTAACCTTATATGTTTTACAATCTAAAAAGTTAAGTTCAGATTTATCAAAGTCCACATCACATAATTTATGGTCAAATAAAATTTGGCCATCAAGAGAAATATATTTTTTATAAAGAGATTTATATAAATCCTGTCTTGATGTTGTTATTACGTCTACATCAAAAGTATTTATCTTTTTATCATTCGAAAAAAAATCTGCTTGTTTAGGGTTTGATGAAATAGATATAATTTCATCATATAAATTTAAATATTTTAGAACTTTGGCTCCGTTCGGCGAGATAGATATTCCTGCTCCATACTCACTTATATCAGTTGATTTTTCAAAAATAATAACAGGAATATCTGCTTTTTTTAAAATACAGCCCAGGGCCAATCCTGAAATTCCTGCACCAATAATAGCAATGTAATCCTCATAATTTTGCATATTACAATTATGCACTAATAATAAAAAAGGAGGCATATAGCCTCCTTAAAAAATTAATATCTTAGATTAGTTTTTTATTGGAACGATTGTAAAAGATCTTTGATTTTCACAAACTCCGCCCAATGCTTCTAAAGCTTCAAATTCAGGCATTTCCTCTGCAGAACCCCAAAAGTTAGTCCAGTTTTTTCCATAATCAGAAATTGTAGAAGTATAAACAGCTTGAACATAATCATAATCCCAACCAGGTGTTACACCCATTGTTGGCCATATCATTTTTCTACCTGCAACATCGCCAAGTTTTTTAGCAGCCTGAGCATATGCATAATAAGCATCATATTGTTGCTCGCCAGTTACACCTTCACCATATTTGCAATCAGAATAAACTACATAGCCAGCTCCTCCATCAGGTGTTTCTGAAACTGTTCTTTGCCATGTATTAATTACTTGAGCGTTATTTACAGGAAGTTCGCTTAATAACTTACCTCCATTTTGAACCCAATAATCATTCCCTTCAGCTTGCTTTTCAGGATTTGTATTTATTCCAAGCCAAATAAAATCAAATGTATCTAGGTTTACACCATAGTAAGGTATTAACATTGATGCTCTATAATCTTCATTTGGTCCAGCTGCATCGCCAGTTGTTGCCCATTTTTTCCATTTTTCAGCCCATTTCATCATGTCATCCATGTCCTTTCCATCATTAAATGAACTGACATAATATTCAGCTACATTAGGTTCATAGGTAGGACCTTCTTCTGCATAAAGGTCTGAAGTTATGGTCATAGATAAAACCAAAACCATTGATAATAAAAATTTCATATTCCTCTCCTTTTTATAAATCTTTCTTAATACTACATCAAAGAAAACGAAAATGGAGTAAATATATGTATAAATCCTATACTTAATTTATTCTTCCATTGATATCGTAAGTATTAAAAAAATCCCAGATTTTTTCTGTAGCACTTATTCCATGATTATTTTCACGCGCCCAATCATGTTGCATGCCCTCAATTTTATACAATTCGACTTGTATGCTATTTAAGCAATTACTATAGGTACTATGCTCCACTGACATACCAATATTAAAATAATCAGTAACACTAGTTTCAGGCTCAAGATCGCAGGAGTTATAGCTTCTCCAGTACTCCATAACATCATTGATGCTTTTCATTCGTAATACAGAGCTTCCATCAAAAGGTACAAGACCATCCAAAGTACCATGAACTTGAAGGACTGGAGTTGGGTGAGAAGGATCACAACTATCATATGTTTCATAAGACATTGATCCTGTTACAGATGCAACAGCAGCTATTTTTGTACTTAAATTGCAGGCAAGGTGGTAACTCATAAATCCACCATTAGACATGCCGGTAGAGTATATTCTATCCATATTTATATCATATTTTTGTGATACTAATTCTATAACCGTATCTATAAAGTCAACATCATCTACACTACTCCCAACTGTCCAAGCTCCTGAATTCCAATGAGAAGAACTAGAAGTTAAGGCAGTGTTTAAAGGCGCCCCCTGAGGATGAATTAATATAAAATTATTTTCTTTTGTAGTTGTTAGATCTTTAA
>Ga0255755_1002084_pt1 | contig 16854 bp, 17 predicted proteins | sample 011ome_18_FD_179955 | JGI IMG/M metagenome (GOLD analysis project Ga0255755, IMG submission 179955) | Coastal salt marsh microbial communities from the Groves Creek Marsh, Skidaway Island, Georgia - 011501BT metaG (version 2) | ecosystem: Environmental > Aquatic > Marine > Intertidal zone > Salt... | reverse complement strand
TTCAATTAAGTAAATATTATTATATCCATTCTTAATCATTTTTTCAAATTCTACTTTTAAGGCATCGTCCAGCGCGTTGTTTTCACTTCTTGCTTTTTCATTTAAAATGGTAATGGGGGATTTGAATAAATCAATAAAAACGATTGGAGTTTCTGGATTTTGTTTTCTTATTGTATTGACCAGGGGTATTGTTCTTTCGGTAATAAATTCAGGTTTAATCATATTAGGCATGCATTCGATAATATAGAGAGAGGGTTCAACAGAGGAAATTATATCAGCGATAGGCTGCTCCATGCGTCCATTACCGCTAAATCCAAAATTAACAACATCGACATCTAATTGTCGTGACATAATATTAGTATGAACCATACCAGGTCTAGATGCACATCCACCTTGAGTAATACTCGTGCCATAAAATATGATGGGCTTTCTCGGATTTTTATTTGGCTTGATAATACTGCTCGTCGGGTCTATGCCAATTTCAATATTCTTTACACCATCATAGAGAGGGAGAAAAATTCTAAACTCTTTCATTTCTTCGCTCATATTTTCGATAAGCTTATACTCATTTATAAAGCCCTGAGGACGACCAGTATTAATATATTGCCACTCTTGACCATTTTTGAAATATAAATCCACTCCTTTAATCCCAGTGTCAGGCATATGATCCATGGAAAGATTATTTAAGACTTCCCATTTAACTTTCAGATTAGTAGAATTAGTTGAAAATCGAATAGATATTCCAGCAGAAGATTTTGATAGCTCCCATACAGGAGTCCGCACAAGCGCCTTGTAAGAAAATGGAAGCCTATCATAGGGGCTTTCTTTTAGATGCTCAGGAATAATTGTTCCTTCGATTAAAAAGTGTTCTTTTCCGTAGTATTTAGTTTGATCAGCTTTTTGAGAATTAATCGAGTAAAAAACTAATAATAATAGGTAAAAAAGATAATTCATTTTATTTTAAATAAGTTTATTAAAAGTTTCAGTACAACTTCTTCTTTTGGTTAATTAGGTTGTGACGGAAATTTTGGAATAGACCTATTCATCATTTAGTAATAGTGTTACTTCGTCATAAGCTTCTTGAGATAAGACATCAGTCCATTCTGTTTCACCCTTATAAATAGCCAAATAAGTCACATCTTGTTGTTTTGAGGAGGAGTGCCAGTGTTCTATATTGGCAGTACATTTTAAAATATCACCTTCTTTGATAACAATTGGTTGTTTTCCTTTTTCTTGGTAATAACCTTTTCCCGAAACAACAATTAAAACCTGACGATCTGTATGCTTGTGCCAATTCAATGTTGAATTCGCCTTGAAGGTTGCCTTGGTAATATTGTAGGATAACGATTCATCCGCTCGAATCAGTGGATTCAAAAATGCTTCACCTAAATAATTCGTGTTTGGTGCCTTGAATCCTTCTGAAAGATATGAAGACACATCGTATTCATTGGTTTGTGCTTGGATACTTAGAGATAAAAAAGTAATAAATAAAATGAGGAGGTTTTTCATTGTTCAGGTTTTTATGTAAAATAAAAAAAAGTTACACTATACAAGTATAACGTTTTTATTTAGAATGTTGTTGTGCCAGGTTGCGGGGAAGTGTGTTGGTTTTAGATTACTCTAATGAATAAATGCTATATTTCTTTTATTAAAAAAGCTTCAAGATTAGAAGGTTAAAACTATAAATCTAAAAGTTAGATATTTTATTAAACCCTCAAATACTGCATAAGCTGAAAGCAAATAAGCGCTATTCCAGCAATTAAAAGGTAGGTATTTACAGCTTTATAAAATGCTGGATAATGCTTGTTCTTTCGAATGAGGGATATTATATATACTATGGGTATTAAGGCCGCTATTTGTCCAAACTCTACCCCTATGTTAAAAGTAATAATTTTATGAATTATCCGGTCTGAACCATTTTCGAAACTTTGTAATCTAGAAGAGAGGCCTAGCCCGTGTATGAGTCCAAATACCCAAACCATAAGGAGAAGGTTTGGTGAGCGAAATTTGAGGTGTTTTTCAAAATAGCCTAAATTTTCAAAGCCCTTATAAAAAACACTAAAACCTATGATAGCGTCTATGAGATATTCGTTTATTTGAATGCCTAAATATGTGGCAGACAATAAAGTGATGCTGTGCCCCAAGGTAAAAGCGGTGATAAATTTAACAACATCTGATGTTTTTCTCAGGTAGAAAATGACCCCCAATAAAAAAAGTAAGTGGTCATAACCCGTAAGCATGTGTTTGGCACCCACCCATAAATAGGCCCATAAATCACCATTAGCAAGCAGTGCGTGATCTTTTGAGGTTACATCGTGAGCCATTAAGGGGGTAGCCCAAAACAATATTAAAAATAAGATGAGTAGCCTAATTGTTTTATTCATCTATCCTTTCTTCTTAAAGGCAAAAAATAAAAGTAAGATGATTATTACACTGATCAGTAGGTAAACATAGGTGGGTATTTCAATATCGTGCTTATGAGTCGTTGCTGCGTTTTCATGCTCATGTCCCTTTCCAATGGCAAAGGTTAATGTGGCCCAATTAGATTGATGGGTAAATTCGCCCTCGCTAAGTTCTTCTAAATGAATGGTTCGTAAATACCATGTTCCTTCTTGCTTAATGTCCAGGGTAATAACACCATTTTCATTAGTTCTGTAAGAAGTTAAAGAGGCCTGTTCCTGCGTTTCATTTGAGGCATGGGTATGGGTGCTTCCATCATGTGTGTGAGATACCTCATTTACTTGCGTACCCACATAGACCTGTTGGTTGGCCAGTGGTTTTTGGCCATAGCGAAGTTGTATTTCTAATTCATGTCCTACATGAATGTCATAGGGGTTTTTTAGGGGGATAAACTCGATGGGATAGTTCAAGGATGTACTCCAGTCTTTGGATAAGCTGTCTCCTACTTGAACAATTGTTTTAACATGCTTGGCGTAAAGTTCTTTGGCTGGGGTGTCTATAGTACCGTCTTTTTTTCTTTTGTCAAGCATGTCTGTAATGCCGTCGTGTTTTAAGTAGTCATTAAAAGCTTGGGCATCCATTTCTATAGAACGGGCTTTGGTGGAAACACCTATTACATATGTGGCAGCTTCTTTGGTTTCAAGCTCAAGGAATGTAATACTATCTTTTTCAAACCATTTAGATGCACTTGGCTTTATTCGCTCGCCACCGTAGATAATAGAAACATCTTCCATTCTATCTCTGTCAATTACATTTTCACTCCTGTCAAAGGTTCCGTTGAAGAGTTGAATGGTTGTTTTGGTGAATGGATTTAAAAAATATTGGTCTAGTTTAAGATACATATCATGACTAGATAGTATGGCTAAACATACTAAAGAGAGTAAAAATGTACTAATTCGTTTCATGCTTTTTGTTAAGAGCTAAGTTTTAATAAAAATACTATAAAATATAAAAATGGTGATTTTATTTTTTTTGCGGTTATATTTCTATTTTTATTATTTCATATCAAAAATAAAAATCAATTTTTTTACGAATTAAGTATTTTTTTGGCTTTTTTTTTGTCATATATGTTTTTATTTATAATTTTATTGTCTAACTAACCAATTTTTTACTGATTATGGCAAACGTTTTATGGTTGCAAGGAGGAGCTTGTAGTGGAAACACAATGTCCTTCTTAAATGCCGAGGAACCCACAGTTGTTGAGCTAATAACTGACTTTGGGCTTAATATTCTTTGGCACCCAACAACAGGTCTTCAGATTGGAGATCAAGTTCAAGATTTACTCAAAGACATACTATCTGGGAAGGTTCAGATGGATATTCTTGTGTACGAAGGTTCACTGATTCAAGGTCCAAATAATACAGGTACTATGAATTATTTTGCAGACAGGCCTATGATGGACTGGATCAAAGAACTTTCTAAAGTTGCTGGATATGTGGTAGCCATCGGAGATTGTGCCACTTGGGGTGGTATTCCTGCAGTGGCTCCTAATCCCAGTGAATCTACTGGTCTACAATTCTTGAAAAAACAAAAAGGTGGATTTTTAGGAGAAAATTATGTTTCTAAAGGTGGATTACCAGTAATTAATATACCAGGATGTCCTGCGCATCCAGATTGGATCACTCAAATCTTGGTTGCTATTTCTGTAGGTCGAATAGGAGATGTATTAATCGATGAATACCACAGACCCAAAACCTTCTTTACTGATTTTGTACAAGATGGTTGTACTAATGTAACAAACTTTGCTCAAAAGGTTGATGGTGGATTTGGAACTAGAGGAGGTTGTTTGTTCTATGAGGTTGGTTGTAGAGGACCAATGACTAGAGCTAGTTGTAATAATATTTTGTGGAATAGACAATCTAGTAAAACTAGATCTAATCATCCTTGTTTAGGGTGTACAGAACCAGGTTTCCCTCATAATGATTTAGTAAAAGGAAGTGTTTTTAAAACGATGAAACACTTAGGAGTCTTTCCAAAAGAGGTTCCAGAAGGTAGAAGTAAATTAGCTTATTATTTAGAAGCTGGTTTTCAAAAAGTGATGCCTACAAATAATCAAATAACACAAACTTCCAAATAATTAAATTCATTTAAAATGTCAGTTAAAGAATTAAATATATCACCTGTTGGTCGTGTAGAAGGAGATTTAGATGTAAAAGTATACATAGACAACGGAAAAGTAACCAGAGCCCATACCCAAGCAGCAATGTTTAGAGGTTTTGAAAAAATAATGGAGGGGAAAGATCCACAATCTGGTCTTATAGTAACTCCAAGAATTTGTGGTATTTGTGGTGGTTCACATTTGTATTGTGCTTCCTCTGCTTTAGACACCGCTTGGGGAACAGAATTAACCCCTAATGCACTTCTTTTAAGAGCTATTGGACAAGCGACTGAAACTATACAAAGTATTCCTAGATGGTTTTATGCCATTTTCGCTACAGATTTGGCAAATAAAAAATACGCAGACAAGCCTCTCTATAAAGAAGTTGTGAAAAGATGGTCTGCTTATGTTGGTGAAACTTTTCAAATAGGTTTGACAGCTAGTGGTCTTCCAGTTCAAGTATATGCTTTATTTGGGGGTCAATGGCCTCATTCTAGTTACATGGTTCCAGGAGGAGTTATGTGCGCACCAACACTCAAAGATATTACAAGGGCTCATGCTATCATGACTCAATTTAAGAATGATTGGTTGGAGCCCGTTTGGCTTGGATGTTCTATAGAACGTTATTTAGAAATAAAGACTTGGGATGACATGCTAGCTTGGGTAGAGGAGAATGATTCTCAAAAGAACAGTGACTTAGGGCTGTTAATAAGAGCAGGTATAGAGTTTGGCTTAGATAAGTTTGGCCAAGGTGTAGGTAAATTCCTTGCGACAGGAACTTATTTACACAAGGATATGTATAATAAGCCAACAATTGAAGGAAGAAATAACGCACTAATTAGTTCTAGTGGTTTCTTTGACGGTGAAAATTACCATGAGTTTGATCATATGAAGATTAGTGAGCATGTTAAGCATTCTTGGTATAATGATCAAGAAGATGGCTTGCACCCATGGGATGAACCGCTTCCAAATCCAGCAAAATCTCAACCTCTTCATGATACTGACTTTGATGGACAATACAGTTGGGCAAAAGCACCAAGGTATGATGGACATGCTGCTGAAGCAGGTCCTTTAGCTAGATGTATCATGAATGCAAATCCAGCAAACAAAGACCATCAAATTCAGGACCCATTATTTGGAGATATAATGAAAAAAATGGGTCCAAGTGTTTTCACTAGAGTTTTAGCAAGAGTGCATGAGGCACCTAGATTATATAAGTTTATAGATCAGTGGTTGTCCGAAATTGATTTAGATGCACCATTTTATACTAAACCTGTTGAAAAAGACGGAAAAGGATTTGGAGCAACTGAGGCTGCTAGAGGTTCTCTTGCTCATTGGATTGAGATTAAAGATGGTGTTATAAAAAACTATCAAGTAATGGCGCCTACCACATGGAATGTTGGACCTAATGACGCTCAAGGTAATCCTGGACCTATAGAGGCAGCATTAGAGGGAATTGATATAGAAGATCCAAGTGATCCAGTAGAAGTTGGTATTGTTGCACGCTCCTTTGATTCTTGTTTGGTTTGTACAGTTCATGCTCACGACCAAAATACAGGAGTTGAATTATCTAGATTTAAACTTTAAATAAATATAAATTAAATACTTACTAAAGCTTTCCTGAAGTTTATTCTTCTGGAAAGTTTTTAGTTTATAAAAGAAATTTATGAAAGCAGCAATTATGGGTTTTGGAAATCCGGTTAGAAGCGACGATGGAATTGGAATGTATGTAATTGAGCAACTTCAAAAAATCTTAGGAAAACAAGATTTGATTAGTATAATGGATATGGGTACTGCTGCATTTGAAGTTCTATTTGGGTTAAAAGGACATTCAAAAATTATTATGGTAGACGCTGTTATTAATACAAATGAACCAGTAGGAACTCTTTTTAAAGTTCCTGCAGAGGAAGTTTTAAGAGCACCACAAGATGATCCTATGGTTTTTTTACATGGAATGAAATGGGATCAAGCTTTATCATATGCTAAAAAGATTTTAGGAGATGATTATCCTGAAGATATACAAGTATATTTAATAGCTGTTGAAAATACTAAGTTAGATACTTTGTTGAGCAGTGAGGTTAAAAAAGCAGGAGACAAAGTAGTAAACCATATTTTAGAAGATTTAAAACAAATAACTAATTAGTGGAATATAAAGTAATTTTAAAATCTTCTCATATCTGTTTGGATGTTAGTTTGGTTCAAAAAATTTTTGGAGAGATACATTACGCTTATGTTACTTATGTAGCGTCACAAAAAAAAATTTTAATAACTCCTGTAAGTAGTCAATGGTTTGTTAAAATGCACGAACCCACACAATTTTTATTAAAATCAAGGAATTTAAAAGGAGATAGAACTTTGGCAATAAGAGAAATTTTAATTGATAATGACTTAGACACCACAGATAGAACATTGACTTACGAACTTGTAGAAAAAACAAATTTATTGAAAATAAATATTTGATGCCTAATAGAAATCACTCCAAAAGTGCATGGCTGCTTAATGCTGAGGTTCAAACCAAAGTAGAGGAGGTTAGTGGGCGGTGGGAAGTTTATTTAATTTTTATTAATACCTTAAATCCCATGGAGTTTTTAGTTGTTCCTATGGGAGATTATAGAACAGAGAAACTCGCTAATATATACGCTCTTTATATGCAAAAAACAGCTTCAAAAGATTTTAGAGGAACAAAAAAAATAGATAAGGATGCTTACAATTTTGACAGAAATTAATCTTCAAAAAACTATAGAGAACGTTATAGGTTCTGTAGAGAGACTTAAGGAATTAGTTGAAATTAAACTTATAAAAAGTGTCACAGAGAGTTTAAATAAAACCTTGTTTGTGACTAATGGCTCAATTAATTCTTCATTTGATTGGAATGATACAGAACCGCCATATTTAATTCCAAGCATTCCTTTTAGCAATGAAAATTTACTGGCCTTAGTTTTTTATAAATTAGGAAATCATCAAAAAAGCTTTGAATTTATTTCTGAAGAAGACGCTTTATATGATCATTTATTGATAGCCACACATATGCAATTTGGTTATGAAATTAGTGATTCTATGTTAGCATTTACCAATTCATCCTCTAAGCATAATTTTTGTGTAGTACAACAGTATGGAAAGTTGTTGAAACCTTTAAATGTAAATCTTTTGAAAAAAGCTTTTAAAGATGCAATTGCTGATTCACGTGAAGATGAAAATCGATTTTTCACCATAAAACATTTTGTGAATTTCCTCATCGACTACAATTATTTAAGTGAGGCTGAGAATATTTTGCGTATTTCTATTCCAAATGCAATAAGCCATCTATCTAAAAATTCACTTAATGCCCAATTGGCTTCAGTCTTAATGGCCCAACTCAAGTTACCATATGATACTTCAGTCTTAGATGAAATTCAAAATTTACAACAAGATTGTATTGCGTATTACGAAAGTTATAATTTAAAAGTGAATGCTGGCTTACTTCTTGTAGATGCTTCAGAGATTGCTAATTTTAAGGGAGACTTTATATCTTCTAAAGAATATATCTCTAAGGCAATACTTTATTTTAAAGAAGAGGATATTCCTGAATTCTTGGGAGAGGCAGGTTTGAGGAAAGCAACCCTTTTATATACATGGTCTAAAAATGGAAGCCCTCAATATTATAAACCGGCAATTAACGCATTTCAGGACGTATTAAAAATATTTAAGCGTGACACACATCCACAAAAATTTGCTGAAATACATCATAATTTAGCACTTATATATTCTGAAATACCAGTTTCTGAAGAGGAAAAGCCAATTTGGACAGCTTTTAGTGCCTCCTCCTTTAAAGAGGTATTAGCTATCTATAACAAAGATAGATTTCCTTATGAATTTGCCATGGCTAGTCACAATTACGCAACAGCTCTTATGAATTTCCCTAAGGCTAAATTGCATAACAATTTAGATAAAGCTTTTGCTTTATTTGAAGACGCTTTGTCCATTAGGACAGTCTCTAAATATCCTTTTGAACGTGCTTTAACGCTATTAAATCAGTTAGAGTTATATTGGCTCATGAATAATGAAGATAGTGAAATAGAAAAAAAGAACTTTAAAGAGATGGTTGAAAAAGTAAGCTCTATTTCTAAATTAGTTAATGATAAATCTATATTAGAGAGAGCAAACCATCACATAGAGAAGCTTAAAGAATTGAAAATAATTATAAATTAGAAATGCACGAAACCTCAATTGTAAACAGTATTTTTAAAACACTTGAACAAGAGTTTAATTCTGATAAGTTAAATAAAATGTCAGGTGTTTATCTTAAGGTTGGAATTTTATCCAACATAGAACCACGTTTATTGTATAATGCTTACGAAGCCTTTCATTTAACAAATCCAAATTATCACAATACAAAGTTGCATATTGAAATGTCAGAGATTAAAATTCAATGTGAAGACTGTAATCATGTCACGGATGTGAAAAATTATAGGTTTTTGTGTGATCAATGCCAAAGACCTACTAAGAATATTATCCAGGGAGAAGAAATGCTAATCCACAAGGTAGAATTTGATGATTAATTACAGGCTCAAAAGGACACATTCTTACAATTCATATTTTTAAAAACTAAATCATAAAAATGAGCATAGAAAAATCTACTAAAGCAGCAAGGGGAACCGTTCAATGTGAAAATACCAATATAAATTTATTAAAAGCGAACGATTTTGTAGCTGATATTATTAAAAAGCAAATGGCTGAAAGTAAAACCCTTTTAGTCAATATTACGTCCTCTGCGGGAAGTGGTAAAACCACATTAATGCAAGAAACTGCCAAAAGATTAAAAGACACTATAAAAATAGCTGTGATGGTTGGTGATTTGGAAACTGAAAGAGATGCAGATCGCATAAGGGAAACAGGGATACAAGCACTTCAAATTGTCACAGGAGGTATATGCCATTTGGAAGCTCAAATGATCCATCAAGTTCTTCCAGAATATAATTTAGAAGAAATAGACTTGTTGTTTATTGAGAATGTAGGAAATTTAGTTTGCCCATCCTCCTTTGATTTGGGAGAAGACTTTCGGGTTACTCTCATGGCAACAACTGAAGGCGACGATAAGCCAAAAAAATACCCAAAAATGTTTCTTACTTCTGACTTGATGTTAGTGTCAAAAGCAGACTTACTTCCATATGTGCCATTTTCTGTAGAGGCAGTTACAATAGATGCTCGTGAAATTAATCATGAACTAGAAGTAATTCAAATATCATCTACCAGTGGAGAAGGAATTGACACTTGGTGTGATTGGTTATTAAAAAAGGTCAAAGAAAAAAAGAAATCCTAAAATTGGATAAAACAACTTTTAAAATACAGATAAAGGGACGGGTTCAAGGTGTTGGGTTTCGTCCTTTTGTTTTTAACCTAGCTGTTAAGCATAACAAAAATGGTTATGTTACAAACAATGGCGGAGGAGTAGTTATTTATTTGAATTCAGAAGAAAGCGATGCACAATTTTTTTTAGAATCAATAATAAAAAACCCTCCCATTAGTTCCAAGATTATTAGTTATTCTTTAAATAAAGTATCACCTAAAAGTTTTAGTGGATTTGAAATTAAATCTACACAAGCATTAGAAAGTGTCAATACGCCACTTACGCCAGATTTTGCAGTTTGCGCTAATTGTATCTCAGAAATGTCTAATCCTACTAATAGGCGGTATCTTTATCCTTTTACAACATGTGTTAATTGTGGTCCTCGATATTCAATAACAACAAAATTCCCATTTGAACGTCTCAATACCTCCCTAAAGTCTTTTGAAATGTGCAAAGATTGCTCTTTGGAGTATGAAAGCCCTTTGGATAGAAGATTTCATTCACAAACCAATAGTTGCTCAGTCTGTGGTGTCAATTTAGAATTGACAGATCATTCAGGAGAAAAGCTTAAAGTAACTAAAAAAGAGATTATTCCATTAGTCGCAAGCTTAATTTTAGAAGGGCAGATCGTTTCTATAAAGAGTAATAATGGTTACGTTTTATGTTGTGATGCAACTAATAAAAGCGTTATTAAACGATTAAGAGAAAGAAAAAAACGACTTAGTAAGCCTTTTGCAGTATTGTATCCTTCTTTAGAGAAAATTAAGAAGGACCATGTTTTAAATGAATATGAAGAGAAAATATTGACTAGCTCAATAGCACCAATAGTAGTTATTAAAAATTCTAAGCCATTTAAAATTGCTATGGAAGCTATTGCTCCAAGATTAAACTCTATTGGTGTTATGCTACCTTCATCTTCATTGCTTTACTTAATAAGTAAGCATGTTGGGGGTCCAATTGTTTGTACTAGTGGTAATATACATGGATCTCCAATAATTTCAGATAAAGAGGAGGCAAAAAGATTATTGAGTTCTGTAACAGATTATTTTGTTCATCATAATTTAGGTGTAGAGTTTCCTCAAGACGATTCTTTAGTTAAAATAACAAATAATAAGTTATTAATTTTAAGAAGATCTAGAGGTTTTGCACCAAGTAATATCAGTGATTTGATTCCTCCTGAAAATGGACTCTTGGCAATGGGTGCGCATTTGAAGAGTAGTTTTTCTCTGGTTCCTAATGACCATATTTATACAAGTCAATACTTAGGAAATTTAGATAATTTTGAGGTAGTAAAAAGGTTTAAGGATGTATTGAACAAGCAAATAAAATTATTAAATTTCAGTCCAACTACCATAATCATTGACTCGCATCCTTCCTATCAAAGTAGTTTATTAGGTTTAGATTATGCTACTCATTTTAATGCAAAAATTTCTAAAGTTCAACATCACAAAGCTCATTTTGCTAGCGTTTTAGGAGAGCATAATTTATTTAAATCCAAAGAAAAGATTCTAGGAGTTGTATGGGATGGAACAGGCTTTGGTGATGATAGTGCTATTTGGGGAGGGGAGTTTTTTATCTATCAATCTAACTCAATGCTTAGACATTCTCATTTTGAATATTTCGATTGGTTAGCAAATGAAAAAATGGCTAAGGAACCAAGATTAAGTTTATTTTCCTTGTTGAATAGTGAAGGCCAAGATATTTTTTTAAATAAATTTTCTGAACAAGAGGTGAAAATTTATTCAAATTTAAAGGATAAAAATAAATTAAAAACATCTTCAGTTGGTAGATTATTTGACGCAGTATCTTCTGTATTGGGTCTTTGTGATTACAATTCATATGAAGCAGAAGCCTCTATTTTATTAGAGCAATATGCTTCTGATTATCACAACTCAGATCATATAGATTTTTTACAAGATATTACCTACGATAAAATTCCCAGTAAGATAATTATTCAGCAAGTTTTGAATGCTGTAGAATTAGGGATTAATAAGGAAAAAATCGCATGTAGTTTCATTTATACTCTTGCAAAAAGTATTGTCAGGCTCTCCAATATAACTGGAGTCAAAACGATAGCTTGTAGTGGTGGTGTTTTTCAAAATACTTTATTACTCTCCTTTCTGTCTGATCTATGTGAAAATCATAAAATACAATTAAAAATAAATCGTAAATTGTCATGTAATGATGAGAATATATCATTTGGACAGTTAATGTATTTTCAAAATATTAATAATTAAACCTTAAAATTATGTGTTTAGCTATCCCAGGAAAAATAAATAGTATAGAACTTCAGTATGGTGGAGCAGTTCGAATGGCTACTATATCTTTTGGAGGTATAACAAAAGAGGCAAGTTTAGAAATGTTACCAGATGCAGATATTGGAGATTATGTATTAGTTCATGTTGGCGTCGCTATTAGTAAAGTGAATGAGGAAGAAGCACAAAAAAGTTTTAAGTATTTAGAAGAATTAGGAGAGCTAGGTGAACTGACAGATGTAGATAATTATTTACCCAAATCTATGTAGGTATGAAGTATATGTCAGAATATCGAGATCCAGAGCTTGCTAAAAAATATCTTGAAGAGATAAAAAAAACAGTTACACAACCATGGTCAATTATGGAAGTTTGTGGTGGTCAGACACATAGCTTAGTTAAAAATGGTATTATTGAAATGCTTCCTAAAGAGGTCACTATGATACATGGCCCAGGCTGTCCCGTTTGTGTAACATCTTTAAGTGTTATTGACAAGGCAATTCATTTAGCTTTAGAAAAAAACGTTATTTTATGTTCATTTGGAGATATGTTAAGGGTGCCTGGATCAGGTAAAAATCTCTTAGAGGCAAAGGCAGAAGGTGCAGATGTTAGAATTTTGTATTCTCCATTAGAAGCAGTAAAAATTGCAGAGGACAATCCTAACCATGAAGTCGTTTTCTTTGCTGTTGGTTTTGAAACAACAGCTCCAGCAAATGCATTATCTATTATTCATGCCCATAGAAAAAAATTGAATAATTTTTCTATTTTAATTTCTCATGTGTTAGTGCCACCTGCCATTAAAGCAGTAATACAGGACGAGGAGAGTAAAATAGATGGCTTTTTAGCCGCAGGGCATGTTTGTACAATAATGGGGAATTCTGAATATTATCCATTATCAAGAGAGTATAAGGTGCCAATTGTGGTCACAGGTTTTGAACCATTAGATGTTTTGCAAGGAATTTTAATGGTCTTGAGACAATTAGAAGCTAAAAGCTATAAGGTAGAAAATCAATATTCTCGTATAGTGAGAGAGGAGGGGAATGCTGAAGCTCAAAAAATAATTCACTCCGTATTCGAAATTAAAAATCAAATATGGAGAGGCATTGGTGAAATTCCTGACAGTGGTTATAAAGTACGCTCTAAATACCAATCTTTTGATGCTAATCAAAAGTTTAATATCACTATTAATGAGGCCCCTGAAAATCCAGATTGTATTTCTGGTCAAATTATGAAAGGTTTAAAAAAACCTTTTGAATGTTCTCAGTTTGGGAAAAAATGCAAACCAACAAATCCTTTAGGAGCTCCTATGGTAAGTAGTGAAGGTGCATGCGCAGCGTACTATCATTTTTCAGGATTAGTAGAGGCTTAAATTAAATATAATTTAAATGTCAGAGAAAAAACTTAGAATGCAACTCCAGTGTCCTATGCCTAAATTGGATTTTGATGTAATTACTTTAGGTCACGGTAGTGGCGGTGTTCTTACAAATAAACTTCTAGATAGTGGAGTTTTTGATCTATTAAGTAATCCAATTCTAAATGAAAAACACGACGGTGCTATTTTTAAACTCGATGGTGAAATGGCTTTTTCAACAGACAGTTTTCTGGTAAGTCCTATTTTTTTTCCAGGTGGTAATATTGGAGAATTGGCAGTAAATGGAACAATTAATGACCTGTCAATGTGTGGAGCTTTACCCAAGTATATTTCCTTGAGTTTTATTATTGAAGAGGGGCTTAAGATGTCAGAATTTTGGGATATTTTGTTATCAATAAAACTAGCATGTGAGGAAGCAGGAGTACAGGTAGTCACAGGAGATACTAAGGTTGTGGAGAAAGGCAAAGGAGATAAAATTTTCATTAATACATCAGGAGTAGGCAAATTGCATCCTAAAGCTAAAATTGGGGCTAAAAATATTCAAGAAGGGGATTCAATCATAGTTAGTGGAAATATAGCTTCTCATGGCATGGCGATAATGTCTGTGCGTGAAGGTTTAGAATTTGATTCTGAAATTTTAAGTGATACCACAAATTTAAACCATACTGTTTCTTCTCTTTTAGATGAGTTTGAGCATAAGATTCATTTACTTACGGACCCTACTCGAGGTGGTGTTGCAACTGTCTTAAAAGAAATAGCACAAAATATAGGTTTAGGTATAGAAATTTCTCAAAATAAACTACCTGTTAATTCTCAGGTTGCAGGTGCTTGTGAGCTGTTAGGATTAGATCCATTATATGTTGCAAACGAAGGGCTTTTTATTGCATTTGTAGATGCTACCATTGAGGAAGATTTCCTTAAAAAACTCCAAAAAGATTCAAACGGAATTAATGCAAAAGTGATAGGGAAAGTTGTAAAAGACCATCCTAATCAAGTAGTTATGGAAAGTGCTATTGGCGGAAAAAGAGTCATTAGTATGTTGCCGGGAGAACAGTTACCTAGAATTTGTTAGTCTATGGATTTTACTACACTTGGAAAACAAGTTAAAAATGCCAAAATATTTAAAGGTTCTATCAATAAACCTTTTCTTGCCCCTAGAGGTGTTTTTGTTGCTAATAATAAACTTTTTGTTTCTGATACAGGACAGAATAGAGTTTTTATTTGGAACAACGTACCTAAATCAGAATTTGAAGAGCCAGATATAGTACTTGGACAGTTAGAAGTTTCTGATAGTGGAAGAAATTCAGGTGGGGATGTATCTTCAAGCACATTACAGTACCCATCTGGTATTTGGAGTGATGGGGAAAAATTAATAGTTGCAGATGCTTGGAATCATAGAGTTCTCATTTGGCATTCTCTCCCAAAAAAGAATGGTCAAGCAGCAGATGTAGTGATTGGTCAGCCAGATTTTAATACCAATCTGCCCAATGTCTATGGCATTGGTAGCGATCCAACAGCCCAATCCCTAAACTGGCCATACGGTATCTATTCAGATGGTAAAAGTTTATGGATAGCAGACACAGGCAATAGGCGTTTACTTTATTTTAAATCAATCCCAAATGGAAATTTTTCAACTGCAGATAAAGTAATAGGTAAGGAAAGCTTTACCACCAGAGATTACAGTAATGAGGAACCTATTTGGCCATATTCGATTAAAATTAATGATCGTGGTTTTATGGCTGTAGCAGATACACAATTTTACAGAGTGCTTATTTGGTTTAATAAAGATCAAGCATTCTCTAGACCAGCAGATATTATAATAGGACAGAGTGATTATAATGCCTGTGGTCAAAATCAGTTCAGACTAACACCGGAAGCAAATACCTTAAGTTGGACTTACGATGCTTGCTTTTATAAAGATGGAATTTTAATTAATGATACGGGTAATAGTAGAATTTTATATTATGACACTATACCAAATTGTAATAATGAAATGGCAAAAGCAGTCATTGGTAGGGAAGATTTTAATACAAGCAGTGAATTTAAAGGGAATATGCATGGTACCAAAAGTGCGCTATATTGGCCATTTTCTATTTCCACAGTAAACGACACACTTTACGTGGCAGATACGGGTAATCACAGATTGGTAATTTGTGATTTAAAAAGTGACATATAGCCAATACACTCCTATAAGCAGTGCAAATAATCCTCCTAAAAACCTGATTGCTTTAAAAATTTTTGGATCATTAGACTTTTTAGAGTAAAAAGAAATGTTTCCTAAAATTAAGGCATAAAGTGTCATTGCTATTACTGTACCAATAGCAAAACCAATGATATACTCTAGACCTTGTAATTTTGTTTCAAAAGCTAAAATCGGTAGTAAAAGGATGAAATGTGCCACACCCGCAAGTCCGTGTAAAAATCCAATAGCCAAAGAAGACCAAATATTTCGCTCGATATTTTCTTCAATAGGTTTAAGTTCAGAAGAAATATAGATGGAATTTGTTTTTTCATTATGGCTGTTATGTTTTTGTATAAGATTTTTTTGTTCTATGAAAATTCGAAAAAAAGTCCATAATCCTACTCCTATCAAAACAAAAGCTACAAGCTGTTCACTATATTTTGATATTGAATCTACAGGGATGAGTTCTCTAAAAGACCAAAATAAGCCTCCTATTATAAGCATGCCAAGCAAATGGCCAACGCCCCATAATAATCCAATTTTCCAACCTTTTCGTTGAGATGAAATTGCGAATGGTGTTACAGCGGCCAGGTGATCAGGTCCTGAAATTACATGAAGGGTTGATGCTAAAAAAGCAGATATCAAAGTAGAAAACATAAATTAAAATATCATCTAATATAATTAATTAAACATTATTTGTAATTACAATTTTATTATTCTGTAACCTTTTTAGGTCTTTTTCTTAACTCCTCTTCTTGAACTTTAAAGCAATAATGCTATGCTCATGATTTTAGTAAGGTTAAAAAATAATAGTTAGCAACTGGGTTATATGTAGTTCTCTCGACCACTTTAAAAAAGAAAACCGTTTCTTTGAAACCCACCCCTCTGCTAAAATCAAGTTGTGCACTGAAACTTTTTAGGTTTTTATATTGTCCCTGTCCCAAACCTAGTAAATGGGACAATGGGACAGACAAATTAAGCTCGTAGTTTTTTAAATGTCTTAATTTATTTACTTTAGATCTAACTAATGAGATTTATAATTGATTATAATCTTTATTATTCTATAATGGGACTTGTGTGCAAATAGTGTGCAAGTGAGGATACAAAAAAAGGGCTACATCTCTGTAACCCTTCGTTTTAAAGCTCCCCCTATTGACAAAAGTT
>Ga0255755_1002082_pt1 | contig 16867 bp, 16 predicted proteins | sample 011ome_18_FD_179955 | JGI IMG/M metagenome (GOLD analysis project Ga0255755, IMG submission 179955) | Coastal salt marsh microbial communities from the Groves Creek Marsh, Skidaway Island, Georgia - 011501BT metaG (version 2) | ecosystem: Environmental > Aquatic > Marine > Intertidal zone > Salt... | reverse complement strand
AAAGAACACCTGCTGGAAGATATGATGAAAAACCTTCAACAGGATTAAGTGAACAATTAGAAAAATATAATTTTAAAATAGGAAGATTAAAAACAGGAACCCCTCCCCGACTTGATTCAAGAACAATTAATTATGAAAATTTAGAAGAACAGTTTGCAGATGATGATCCTTATTTTTTTTCATTCTTAACAAAAAAAAATATTAACAAACAAGTTTCGTGTCGTATGACTTATACGAATGACAAGGTTCATAAAATTATCGAAAAAAATTTATCTAAGAGTGCCATGTACTCTGGCAGCATACAAGGTGTTGGACCAAGATACTGCCCATCTATCGAAGACAAAATCATAAAATTTGCTGATAAGGGTAGACATCAGGTATTTTTAGAGCCAGAAGGGCTTAATGACCATACAATTTACCCAAATGGTATCTCAACATCGCTTCCAGCTGAAGTTCAACAAGAAATATGTAATAATATCAATGGTTTAGAAAATGTATCTATTATCAGGCCGGGGTATGCCATAGAATATGACTATATAGATCCAAGAGAACTGTTTTTAACACTTGAAACTAAGAAGATTAGCAATCTTTATCTTGCTGGGCAGATTAATGGAACAACTGGATATGAGGAAGCAGCAGCTCAAGGCCTTATAGCTGGGATAAATGCTGCTTTATCTTTTAAAAAATTAGAACCTTTTATTCTTGATAGATCTGATGCTTACATAGGAGTGATGATAGATGATTTAGTGACTAAAGGTGTAGCCGAACCATATCGTATGTTTACATCAAGAGCAGAATATCGATTAAGTCTTAGATCTGACAATGCGGATCAAAGATTAACTGCCAAAGGAATAGAGATAGGGCTAATTGGCGATGTTAGAAAAAATCTGTATTTAGATAAATTCAATAAAATTAGTCGAATAAATCTAAAAATGGATCAATCGACTATATCACCAAATAAAGCTGAGAAATTTGGGGTAAAAATAGCAAAAGATGGAATTTTAAGATCTTCTAATGAAATATTAACTCAAAAAGGGGTTGATATGAGCAAAATTAGGGTAATGTGGCCTGATATACCTTATTTTAGTAAAGAAATTGATGAACAAGTTGAAATTAATGCACATTATAGGGGTTATTTAAAAAAGCAAAAAGCGGATATTTTGGCTTTTAAAAGAGATGAAAACCTTATAATACCAGATAAAATTAATTATGATAGTCTTTCAGGGCTATCAAATGAAGTAAAAGCTAAATTTAAAGAAATAAAACCAAAAACGATGGGACAAGCACTGAGAATTGACGGAATTACCCCAGCTGCTGTATATATTTTGTTGTCACACGTTAAAAGAAAGTCTATTAAGCATATAGCTTAATGGATCAAGAAATTTTAAATTCATACTCTAAACTCAATGGCTTAAATGTTTCACGTGAAACATTTTTAGACTTTGAAAACTATATATCCATGATTAATGAAAAAAATAAAGAAATTAACATAATCAGCCAAAAAACATCGTCAAAAAAGTCTATAATTGAGCGTCATATAATTGATTCTGCACAAATCATTGATTTTGTTGACTTTAATTCAAATACAACCACAGATTTAGGATCAGGAGCCGGAATGCCTGGAATTGTAGTGGCAATTATACTTAAAAATATGAAAAATAGTATGAATGTGCACCTTTACGAAAAAAGCTACCATAAAAGCCGTTTTTTAAACGAGGTTTCAGAAAAACTAAAATTAAATACAAAAATTTTTCAAAAAAATATTTTTGAAATAAAAAATTTGGAAACAGGTACTATAATGTCAAGAGCTTTCAAGCCAATGCCAGTTGTTTTAGATTTAGTTTATGAAAATTTTTCAAAATATAAAAATTTAATTTTTTTTATGGGAAAGAGTGGAAAAAAAATATTTGAAAAATCTAGAAACGATTGGGATTTAGAGTACATAGAAAAAAAAAGTTTAACGAATGAAGATTCATTTTTATTAAATATAAAAAAAATTACTAAGAAAAATAATAAAAGATATAAAAAAAATTAAATGCAAATTATTTCAGTAATAAATCAAAAGGGTGGGGTAGGAAAAACAACAACCGTTATAAATTTAGCAGCTGGATTGACTCAACTTAATAAAAAAATTTTAGTTATTGATTTGGATCCCCAAGGAAATGCCACAACAGGTCTTGGATTATCAAACGTAGATAACTCAAGCGAAACAATTTATGGGGTACTGAATGGAACTAGAGAGATTAATGAGATAATCAAGAAGACACAGTTTGAAAATTTAGATATTATCACCTCTAATGTAGATTTATCAGGACTTGAGGTAGAGACAGCTGATGATAGTAATAGGGCCTTCTTGTTAAAGGTTAAATTGAGCGCATATTTAAACAATTCTAGAGGATTATACGATTATGTACTGATTGATTGTCCACCTTCCTTAAGTCTTCTAACAGTTATGGCACTTGTCTGTTCAAACTCACTTTTGGTACCTTTGCAAACAGAATTTTTTGCTCTTGAGGGACTAACTCAACTAATGAAAACTATTGAAAGGATAAAAGTAAGTTTAAATCCTGATTTAAAAATCAGAGGGATCCTTTTGACCATGTATGACAAAAGAAATAAGCTTTCTTCACAAGTTGAGAAAGAGGCTAGAGATTATTTTAATGAAAAAGTTTACTCAACAGTAATACCAAGGAATGTTAGATTATCAGAAGCACCTTCACATGGAATGCCAGTTTTAATTTACGACAAATCATGTCCTGGAAGTAAATCTTATTTTAGTTTTACTGATGAATTTATAAACCAAGAGTCAACAATTGGGAGTGCAGCTTAGTGGATAAAATTAAAAAAGGGCTCGGAAGAGGTCTGTCTTCTCTAATTGGTGAAACAAAAGCAGAGGTTCAAAAAAATCAATTACCAATAACAGACTTGATACCTAACAAATATCAACCCAGAAAAAATTTTGATGAGGCAAACTTAGAGGACTTAACAAACTCTTTAAAAGAAAGAGGAATGATACAACCGATCATAGTAAGAAAATCAAATAATGAAAATTTAAAATTTGAAATTATTGCAGGTGAGAGAAGGTGGCTAGCAGCACAAAGAGCAGGTATTCATAATGTTCCTGTGGTAATCACAGAAGCTGATGATTTAAAATCTTTAGAATTTGCAATAGTGGAAAATGTTCAAAGACATGATCTAAATCCGCTGGAAGAAGCACAAGGGTATAAAAGATTGATTGATGAATTTTCATATGATCAAGAAAAAGTATCAAAATTTATAGGTAAAAGCAGAAGTTATATAACGAACTCGTTGAGAATTCTTACTCTGCCTCCAGAAGTTATAAAATTAATAGAGTCTCAAAAATTATCGACAGGACATGCAAAGATTTTAGTAGGTCTAGATAATGCAAGTTTTGTAGCAAATAAAATTATAGAAAATAAACTTTCAGTAAGACAAGCAGAAAATTTTGTACAATTATTTAAAAAGAAGAGACAAAAATCAAAGATCACAAAAGATACTAATATTATAGCTCTTGAGCTTTCTGTATCAAATAAGATAGGATTAAATGTAGAAATACAAAACAACAATAGGAATAGAGGAAAAATTTCTTTTGAGTACAAAGACCTAGATCAGCTAAATAAAATTATAGATATAATCAAATCTAATTATTAGTGGCTGAAGAACTTTGAAGTAAAATAAAATCTGTAATTAAATTAATTGAATTGTTTAAATTCTTTTTAATTTGTAATTCAGTTTCACTTAGAGCGTAGATCAGTTTCTTTATATTTTCTGGTTTCCATTTATAAATTTGTTGTTTGGTTATTTCTTTTTCTTTCCAAAAAATAGGTGGTTTTGCTGATGAGATGGTTAAATCGATATTTTTATTAGTTTCAAATATTATTGATAATGCTAATAATTTTTTCGCTTTAACTATAAAAAATCTAGTAATCATAATGCAATCTTCATTGCTAAAATTGTTTTCATTTAAGATGCTTATTATTTTTTTTTTGTTCTTGATAAGGCAATTGTCAATAAGCTCAGATATACTGTGGTTCTCATTTAAATTAATCAGTTTTGATATATTCTCAATAGAAATTTTTTTTCCATTTTTGTTAAAGTATTCAATCTTTTGAAGTTCATTGATAAGATTTTGTCTATCTCCTCCACATTTGTTGATTATCAAGTTCATATTTGAAGTTGAAATTGAAATGTTTTTACTTCTTAGAAAATTATAGGCTAATTGGGACATAGTTTGATCGTTATCAGGATAAAAAGGAATACAGACTAAGTTTTTATCTTTTTCAAAAAAAGATCTCAATTTTGATTTTTTGTCTAAATTATCAGAATTGATAATTATTATATCATCTATTTTTTTTGTATGCAGATCTTCTATTATACTCAAAATTTTATCAGTTGATCTTCTAATAATGATTATCTTTTGGTCTTCAAAAAGTGATTTAGTTAATAAGTTTTCAATAAAATTATTTTTATTTTCTAAAACCTCTTTTTCTTCATAATTTGAAATTTTATTCTTTTTTATAATTTTTTTTGTTAGTTCATTTTTAAGGCCATCATTTTTTCCATAAAATAAAAAAAATTTATTCAAATTAAGGTTAATTTTATTAATCTCAAAAGATTTAATTATCATCTAAATTAAATATTCTAATTATAAATTTTTCTATTATAGATGAGGCAAAATTTTTTTTAATATTTCTTTCATAATTATCTTTTTCAAAAGAATTTGAATTACTTTTTATATTTATATTTTCATCAAAAGTTAAAACTTTCATTTCATCATTTAAATTAACCCTAATAATTACATCTGCTAACAGCTTATAATCTGTTGCTACACCCGCAGTATTTTTAGAAATAATAATTTTTTGATACTTAGAATTTATAGAAATATCATATTTATTATTTGAATTTTTATTTGAATAAAATTTTAACTCATTTTTAATATAATTATTAATTTCATTGTCACCTATCATATCTACTATATTGATTTTAAAATCCCTAGATTTTTGATCTTTATAGACTGAAGTGTATCCGCAATTATTTAAAAATAATAAAAGGAAAATTAAAATAATATTTTTCATTAAATTTAAATAATTATATTCATAAGTTTATTTTTAATATAAATTTTCTTTCTAATTTCTTTATCTATCAAATATTTATTAATATTTTGATCCTTTATGACTAATTTTAATAAATCATTTTCCTCTAAATCAAGTTTAGTATTAATTAGTCCTCTTTTTTTCCCATTTATTTGTATCACAACAATATTTTCATCTTCCTTAATATATTTTTCATCAAATTTAGGCCAATTTATTTTGTCATTATCATTTTTTAAGGCCTCAAAACATTCACTTGAAAGATGTGGTAATATTGGCATCATTGTAATCAATATTTTCTTATAATTCTCTAATATCGTCTCTCTTTGGTAACCTTTAATTATTTCTTTTGAAAGAAATGAGTACATCTCATATAAATTTGCAACAATTATATTATAATGAAAGTTTTCAAGATTATTACTAATCTTCTTTATAAATTTATTTGTATATTTTATAAGTTCAGAACTACTATTTTTGGAATGATTTTTATTGATTTCCTCTAGTATTTTTTTGTTAAGAGACCATAATTTTTGAATAAATTTGTAAGATGCAATAATCCCTTCTTCTGACCATTGTACATCTTTTTCTGGAGGGCTATCTGACAAAATAAACAATCTAACAGAGTCTGCACCGTAATTGTTTATAATATTTTCAGGATCAATTGTATTTTTTTTGGACTTAGACATTGACTCAGAAGGTCCTACTTTAACTTGTTTTGATGTGTCATTTTTTAGAAATTTTTTTCCATCTTTAGAAATTAATTCATCTGGACTAATCCAATTGTTATCTTCATCTTTATAAGTTTCATGACAAACCATTCCTTGAGTAAAGAGTCCTTGAAATGGTTCTTTGATATCAAACATTTTATTATTATAAGATAGTGCTTGCATAAAAAATCTCGAGTATAATAAGTGTAATATTGCGTGTTCAACACCACCAATATATTGGTCTACAGGCATCCAATAATTTATATCGTCGTATGAAAATCCATATGATGAATTTTTTGGAGAACAGAATCTTAAGAAATACCAAGAAGAGTCAACAAATGTATCTAATGTATCTGTTTCTCTAGTAAAATCTTCACCATTTATTTTTATTTTTTTCCAGCTTGTTAACTTATCAAGAGGATTACCAGTTTCTTCTAGTTGCTTAATTTCAGGCAATTCAACAGGAAGCATTTCCTTTGGAATTTTTTGGGGTACATTATTTTTATCGTAAATTATTGGAATTGGACATCCCCAATATCTTTGTCTTGAAACTCCCCAATCTTTTAATCGAAAATTTATTTTTTTTTCTCCTAATTCGTGCCCTTCTAAATATTCTATAGTTTTGATTATAGACTCATCAGGACATTTTAATCCATTTAAGAAATTTGAATTGAAAATATATCCAGATCCTGTGTAAGCTTCTTTATCTACTTTAAAATTTAGATCATTTTTATCAGGTGTAACAACTGTCTTAACATTTAAATTATATTTAATTGCAAAATCTAAATCCCTTTGATCGTGTGCTGGACAACCAAAAACTGCTCCCAAACCATAATCCATTAGAACAAAATTTGCAAAATAAACTGGAACTTTAATATTATTATCTAACGGATTGATTGCTTTAAGATCAGTTTTAAAACCAATTTTTTCAGCATTTGCAACTGCTTCTTCTGTAGTTCCATTTTTAGAACATGTTTCTTTAAATTTTAAAAATTCTTTATCATTTTCGTAAAGTTTAGATAAAGGATGATCAACGGATAAAGCCAAAAATGAAAGTCCAAATAACGTATCTGGTCTAGTGGTGAAACATTTGATTTCTTTAACATTTCTTGGTGATGATATTTCAAATTTTACTTCGCAACCAAATGATTTTCCAATCCAATTTTTTTGCATGATCTTGACCTTATTGGGCCATTGATCAAGGTTATTGAGACTATCTAATAATTCATTTGAGAATTTAGTAATATTAAAAAACCATTGATTTAATTTCTTTTTTTCAACTTGAGCTCCAGATCTCCAGCCTTTGCCGTCAATAACTTGTTCATTAGCAAGCACAGTTTGATCAATCGGATCCCAATTAACGTATTGCTCTTTCCTATAAACAAGCCCTTTATCAAATAATTCTAAAAAAAATTCTTGTTGGTGTTTATAATATTCAACCGAACATGTTGAAATTTCTCTGTCCCAATCAATTGAAAGTCCAATTTTTTTTAACTGAGATTTCATTGTTGAAATATTTGACTCAGTCCATTCTTTAGGGCTTAACTTATTTTGTCTAGCAGCATTTTCAGCTGGCATGCCGAAAGAGTCCCAGCCCATCGGATGAAGAACATTGTAACCTTGTAAAGCTTTGTATCTTGCAAGAACATCACCAATTGTATAGTTTCTAACATGTCCCATGTGGATCTTACCAGATGGATAAGGAAACATTTCAAGACAATAAAATTTTTTTTTATTTTTATCTAATTTAGTAGAAAAAGTTTTTTCTTTTTCCCAGTATTGCTGCCACTTTCTTTCAATAGTTTTAAAGTTATATCGTTCCACAAAAATTAAATTATTTTAACTTACTTAGTTTTTTTTTTATTTTTTTTATCTTGTTCTTGATAAAGTGTGGCTTTCTTTAGAATTTCTTTTTTAAGCTCTGCAACTAATACACCACTTGTTTCAGTGTATTTACAATTTATTAAATTATCTGAGCACTTTCTATTAAATACTTTTATTTTCAATGCATCAGATCTGATTTCATTAGTCATAAATCTAATAGAAATTTTTATACTTTCATTTTGACTCAGATCTTCCGAGTACCAGTCAGTAATAATTATTCCCCCACTGTAATTCACAGATGAAAGAGGCATAAAATCTATGACATCTAGCGAAGCTCGCCATAGACCATTTGAGCTCGCGAAGTCAAAAACTCCGCCTTGGGGTTTAGTTAAATTCGTTAGTGAAATGCCACGTCCTTCTTTTAAATTTTGCTCAATTCTTTTAGCGGGGTCCGCTGGAAATTTTCTTGCATCACTCCCAGGAAGTTTTCCATTACAACCACTCAATAAAAGTGATATAGTTGCCAAAAAAACAACTATTTTTAACGAATTTTTTTTGTTCATAATGATATTTGAAATTTTCTTATACATTAAACAAGATTATTTGCCTAAATTATTGCAAAAAACAATAGTGTTGTAAAAATGCAACATAATTAATATTTCAGGTAAAATAATCTAGTTTTTAGGAAAAAAGATAGATTTTTAGAATATACAGTCTCTGTTTATTATTAATAATTAACAAACAAATAAGGAGTAATTAATATGAACAAATTTAAAAAAATAGGTTTGACTGCTTTAGCAGCATCGCTTGTTTCTGTATCAGCAAATGCTGGTGAATTAACAGCGTCTGGTGCAGCGTCAATTACTGCTGAAGGTTATTCAGGAGCTATCGGGAAATCTGGTGCTACTGCATGGTCAATGGGTAACAGTGTAAACTTTGCTGGTTCAACTGAACTAGACAATGGCTTAACTGTTTCAATGGCTTTTGAATTAGACCAAGGAACAGCAAACAACTCATCAAATGGTTTTGATAACCACTCAGTAACAATCTCATCTGATTCATTAGGATCAGTTAAGTTTTCTGGTCACGGTGGATCATCAACTACTTCAGCTCTTGTAGGATCTGCAGCAGGTGGACTATGGGATAACTTTGATGGACAAACAAAAGGATTAGGTGTTGCAACTATACCTGATGCTATTAAATCAAGTGGTGGTGGAAACAACACTTTCTTTTACACATCTCCAGCAGTAGTGGATGGTATGACTGTAACTGCAAGTTGGAACCCTGCGGCTTCAGCTGGTGTAAACTCTATGTTAGGTTTAGGAGTTAACTACACTGGTGTGGAAGGTTTATCTGTGAGCTATGCAACTATTGATGTTGAAGGACATTCAACTGCTGTAGAAGGTGATAACGAAGTTCTTAAAGCTTCTTACGCTTACGGTCCAGTAACAGTAGCATACTCAAACTACCATTATAACATTGGTGCAGCAACAGCTGCTACTAACTTAGAGATGACATCATATGGTATATCTTATACTGTATCTGATGAGCTTTCTTTAACTTACGGTACTGAAGAATCTGATAAAGGTTCTACAGCTGTAGATGCTGAGTACAGCGGATTTACAGTTGCTTACACAGCAGGTGGAATGACACTTACTGGTAAAATGATCGAAGGTGAAAACGTTAACCATGCTAATACTGCTGGTGATGACGTTGACTACTGGTCATTAGGTGCTTCATTTGCATTCTAATTATTAGTTAATAATTATATTAAAAAGGGCCCCTTTTTAGGGGCCTTTTTTTTATTCAAAAAAAGATATACCAGCAAACTCAGAACTTTTTAAAAGCTTTAATAATTTAATGTTTTTTTTGGTAATACCACCAAGAACAACAGTATTTTTTTTTGTTAAATCAGAGAGTAATTTAAATTTATTAATACCTAAATAATTTTTGTTTTTTTTAAATAGCGAGGACAAAAAAATTTTATTAACGTTTTGTAATTCTTTAACTCTAATTTCTTTTAGATTATGAGCTGATCCTACTAATTTAAAGTCTTTATGATAAGAATAGCTCAGATGATCAAATTTTTTGTTAAAGGATGGAATATAAGCACCATTTAATCCTAGTTTAATAGCTAATTTGACGTTATTTGATAAATAAAATTTTAAATCTTTTTGTTTACAATAATTCTTAAATTTAAGTATCTCTGAATGACTTACTTTTTCTGAATTATAGTTTCTATAGATTATAATTGTTCGTTTATCTTGAAAATCAATAATATTTGTATCAAAATTATTTATAAAGTAATATTTTGTATTTAAATCATGACGCATGTTACTATCCAAAATTTAATTAAAATTGAAAATGAAATTAAACAAAATTTGAACAACTCTAATGTTATTAATTTACCAAAGATTATAGCTGTATCCAAGACATTTAAAATTAATAAAATTTTACCATTAATTGATTATGGGCATCTTGATTTTGGAGAAAATAAAGTTCAAGAAGCAATGGACAAGTGGACAGACATCAAGTCAAGATATCCTAATATTAGACTTCATATGATAGGAAAATTACAGACCAATAAAGTAAAATTTGCAGTTAAATTATTTGATTATATTCATTCTATCGACAGTGAAAAATTAGCAAAAAAAATTTCTGAAGAACAAAAAAAGATAAATAAAAATATAAAAGTTTTTATTCAAGTTAATATTGGAGATGAAAAACAAAAATCTGGCATTGATAAAATAAAAGTTAGTGATTTAATTTTATATTGTAAAAAAATTAATTTAGATATTGCTGGTCTTATGTGTCTACCGCCAGTAAATCAAGATTCTTCTTTTTATTTCAATGAAATGAGGTTACTCAATAAAAGTTTTAATTTTCATGAACTAAGTATGGGTATGTCATCAGATTATATAGAAGCTTCAAAAAATTCAGCTACTTATGTTCGTATCGGATCAAGTATTTTTGGTAATAGAGTTTAGGATATTTTTATTTTCGAATCTTTTTTTATCAATTTTAACATAATTAAAAAATCTTTTTTTTTTAAGGCAATACACCCAGCTGTAGGTCTGTAATCTTTGGTTAGATGCATAAATATACAACTTCCTAAACCCACTTTAGGATTTTTTCTATTATACCTTATTGGAATTAATAAATCATACTTATTATCTTTTCTTAAAAGTTTTTCATGTTTAACTTTATTATTAACTTTGATTAAACGGTTATATTTACTTGGATGTTTAATATCATCACACCAACCCATACTTTGATTTATCTCTATAACTTTTAAAGAAGTTTTGGGTTTTCTTATTCTATCTTTTCTAAAATATAATTCTTCAATTTTAAAAGTCCCAATTGGAGTTTTATAATCACCTTCCCTTTTTCTTTTGGATAAACCATTTTTTCCAATACAACACTTAAAATAAAAATCATCGATCTGAAGAGTTTGTTTATTTTTAAAAAGAATTATCATATTCTTAACATATATGAATAATCAAAATATCATAGTTTATCGATTTAATGTCTTATACCAAATACTTAAAGAATTAGAGGGAGAAATACCTTTTAATATTATTGAGATTTTAGATGAAAAAACTTTGGTACATGAAATAAAAAATTTAAATAATTATCTAATCATAACAAAAAAACAAATTTTGAGACTAAATAATCAATTTATTCTCCAACAGTTGCCAATTAAGATTTTTAAGATGATTGAAAAACTAAATATTGAGTTTTTAAAATTTCAATTTGTTGAACAGTCACAAGTTATTATTAAAGATTATACCATAGACATTAATGGTAGGGAGATGACTTCAAAAAATGTTAAATTAAAACTTACTGAAAAAGAAGTTAATACTATAATTTATCTTTCTAAATTTAATAAACCAATAAGTATAAATGAATTACAAACTAAAGTTTGGGATTATCATTCTGATATAGAAACACATACAGTAGAAACTCACATTTATAGACTTAGAAAAAAGATCTTTAAAAGTTTTTTAGATGACAACTTTATAATTAGTAAAAATAATGGTTATCAAATTAAATAAAAAAAACCCCATTATCAAAAATCTATATTCTAAAAAATTTAAACCCAAAGTGGTTAAACCTAAAAAAGGGAAGGGAAGTTTTAAAAGAAAGAAAAGCTAAGTCTAAAGTCTTGCTCCAATTTGCTGAATTACTTTTGATGACATTTCAGTACCTTTTTCGAGACACTGTTTAGTAGATAATTTATTAATATATCCATGTAAAAAACCTGCTGCAAAGAGATCACCTGCACCAGTAAGATCTATAATCTTAAGATTTTGTTTTATGCCGTGCTCAATAACTTCTTCACTTTGAATTGCAACAGCCCCTTTTTCACCCCTTGTAATAACTACTAACTTTTCAAGTTGTTTTGAAAAATTTATTACTTCGCTAAAGTTTTTTGCCTCTATTAATGAAGTAATTTCTTGTTCATTTGCAAAAGTTATATCGAGCTTATTTTTTACTAAATCTAGAAAATGAGGTTTATGTCTATCAACACAGAATTGGTCAGAAAGTGACATAGCTACTTTATTTGCGATATTAATTGCCTTATCAAAAGCTTTTTTGGGTTCACCTTCATCCCATAGATAGCCCTCTAAAAATATTATTTCACTTTTTTTAATTGCATTGGTGTTAATGTCATCTTCATTAATTTTTCCTGCTGTTCCTAAAAATGTACACATTGTTCTCTCTGAGTCTGGAGTGACTAATATTAAACAAGTACCTGTTGGCAATTTCTCTTTTTTTTTAGAGTAAAAATATTCTACATTTTCTTTTTTTAATCCTTCTTCATATTTGTCACCAAATTCATCATCAGAAACTTTACCGATAAAACCTGATTTGTCTCCTAGTTGAGATATACCAACAATTGAGTTTGCAACAGACCCACCAGAAACTGTTTTTTCAATTCTAAGATTTTTCATTAAATTTTTGAATTCATTTTCATCAAAAAATAGTTTCATTGTACTTTTTGTGAGATTATTCTGACCAATAAAATTGTCATCAACTTTACAAATGATATCAATTATTGCGTTTCCTATTCCTAAAATTTTCATATTAAGCTTTTTGGGTAATAACAGGTTTTTTTCTATTTGGGTAGCAAGTAGTACATATTTTGCATTTTAAACCATAACAATCTCTTGCTTTACAATATTCTCTTCCATAAAAAATTATTTGTAAATGAAGTTTAGACCAAGTTTTTTTAGGAAATATTCGTTTTAAATCTTTTTCTGTTTGAACCACATTTTTTCCATCTGTTAGCCCCCATCTTTGAGCAAGTCTATGGATATGAGTATCAACTGCAAAAGCGGGATACCCAAAACCCTGGGACATCACCACGCTAGCTGTTTTGTGCCCTACACCAGGTAATTTTTCTAGTTCCTCAAAGGATTTTGGCACTTTTCCATTGTGTTTTTTTAAAACTTGTTTTGACATCAAGTAAATACTTTTTGCTTTTACTCTAAAAATACCAATTTTTTTTATTAATTTTTCAATTTTTTTTCTTTCTAATTTTTCAAAGTGTTCCGGCTTATAATAGTTTGGATATATATTTTTTGTTACATTGTTAACGTTTACATCTGTACATTGTGCAGAAAGTAGAACAGAAATCAAAAGAGTAAAAGTATTTTTACTTTTCAATGGAATAGGTGCTTTAGGATAAATTTTATTTAAAGTTTTAATTATAATTTTTGCTTTTTGTTTTTCATTCATTATGAAAAGTTAAGCAAATCTCTCATAGAGTATAATCCTGCTTTTTTTTTCATTAACCATTTTGAAGCTGTTAAAGCACCATCAGAGTATAGGGCTCTGTCAAACGCCTCATGGTTTAATGTAATTATTTCTTTTCCACTTGAGAATTTTACCTCATGCTCGCCAATAATTTCACCTTTTCTCAAAGAGTTAAAATTAATTTTTTTTCCGTAAGGGAAAGATTTTTTATTTAAAAATTTTTTCCCTATTAAATTATATAAATCTTTGTTTTTTCCATCTGCAATTCCTTTTCCAAGCATTAAAGCTGTACCTGATGGGTAGTCCTTTTTATGTTTGTGATGTACTTCAAATATTTTACTTAGGTATTCATCATTTAATGATTTTGATGCAATTTCAGTTAAATACATTAATAAATTTACACCTAAGCTCATATTACCAGCCTTTAAAATAGGTATTTTTTTTGAATATTTTTTGATTTGGTTCTCTTGGTTTTTGTTAAAACCAGTTGTTCCAATAACGACTTTTCTTTTTAGTTTTGATGCTATTTTCAGTATTTCAAGGGTGCACTCAGGAACTGTAAAATCGATAATTACATCAGTATTTTTAAAAGCTTTTTCAGAATTTAATTCTGGTCTAATTCCATTAAATTTTTTATTAACGGATCTATTTTCTGTAAGTGTTACTAATTTAAAATTCTTATTTTTTTTGGATGATTTAATGAGTTGTTGTCCCATCCTTCCCATACAACCTGAAATGGCTAAGTTAATTTTTTTCATCTTAATTAATATTAACCTTTTTTAGAAGATTAGTCTTTTAGTTTTTCCAGAAATCTTTTGCTTTTTGAAAAAACTTTTTAATACTTGGATTTGATTTATCGTTTTCGATTTCTCTAAACTGCTCTAGCAATTCTTTTTGTTTTTTATTTAAATATACAGGCACTTCAGTTTTTACTTGAACGTATAAGTCACCAAAATCACCTCTTCTCATATAAGGCATTCCTTTACCTTTTAACCTAAATTGCTTACCATTTTGAGTTCCATCAGGAATTTTTATTTTAGCTTTACCACCATCAATAGTTGGAATTTCAATAGTCGTACCCAATGCAGCATCTGCAAGAGAAAGTGGGAACTCAAAAAATAAATTTTCGTCTGATCTTTTAAATAAGTCGTGAGAGTAAACATTTATAAATAAATATAGATCACCAGTTGCTCCACCTCTGCTACCAGCCTCACCTTTGCCTGCTAATCTAATTCTTGTTCCATCATCAACACCTTTAGGGATTGTGACTGATATTTTTTTGGATGCTTGTCTCTTTCCTTGGCCATTACAGTCACTGCATGGATTAGTAATTTCTTCCCCATTACCATTACATTGTGGACATGTTTGTTGTACTGTAAAAAAGCCTTGATTAGACCTTATTTTTCCGTTTCCACCACAGTAAGTACATCTATCGGGAGAGTGACCAGGTTTGGATCCATTTCCTTTACATGTATTACATTTTTCTGTTGTTGAAAATTTAATATCTTGCTTTTTACCCTGGTAAGCTTCTTCAAGAGAAATTGATAAATCATATCTTAGGTCTGAGCCCCTATTATTAGAACTTCTATTTCTTGATCGTCCACTCCCACCAAAATCCCCAAAAAAATCTTCAAAAATATCTGAAAAATCTGCACCACCAAAACCACCAAAACCACCACTTTGTCTTCCACCTCCATTTTCAAACGCTGCATGACCGAAGTTATCATAGTTTTGTTTTTTTTCTTTATCTGATAGAATTCCGTAAGCTTCACTGGCTTCTTTGAATTTATCTTCTGCAACTTTATCACCAGGATTTTTATCAGGATGATATTTGACAGCAAGTTTTCTATAAGCTGACTTTAGTTCGTCGGGAGATGCACTTTTACCTACACCCAAAACATCATAGAAATCTCTTTTAGCCATAAGTTACCTTGAGATAATGATCGTTGATATTTTTAAGCGCTTTTTTCTTTATCTTCTTCTTTATTCTCTTCTTTTACTTCTTCAAAATCTGCATCAACTACGTTATCGTCTTTTTTTCCTTCATCATTATTTTTACTATCGTCAGGTGAGTCTGGTTTTTTCTCTTGAGCTTTATATATAGCTTCACCTAATTTCATTGATGCCTGAACTAACGATTCTGTTTTCTTCTTAATGTCTTCATTGTCAGTTCCTTTAAGAGCTTCTTTTAAACTTGATGATGCATCTTCAATTGCTTTTTTCTCAGCATCTGTAATTTTTGATCCATGCTCTTTAAGATTTTTTTCAGTTGAATGAATTAAAGTATCAGCTTGATTTCTTGTATCCACAGACTCTCTTTTCTTTTTATCTTCCTCTTTATTAGCTTCTGCATCTTTAACCATTTTTTCAATTTCCTCTTCACTTAATCCGCCAGAAGCTTGAATTTGAATTTTTTGCTCTTTACCAGTTCCTTTATCTTTTGCTGAAACACTAACTATGCCGTTTGCATCAATATCAAAAGTAACCTCAATTTGTGGAACACCTCTTGGTGCTGGAGCAATTCCAACTAACTCAAAATTTCCTAACATTTTATTGTCAGTTGCCATTTCTCTTTCACCTTGAAGAACTCTAATTGAAACCGCAGGCTGGTTATCTTCTGCTGTAGAAAATACTTGGCTTTTTTTTGTTGGTATTGTTGTGTTTTTCTCAATAAGCTTAGTTGATACACCTCCTAGAGTTTCAATGCCTAGAGACAAAGGTGTAACATCTAAAAGAAGAACATCTTTTACATCTCCTTGAAGCACACCTGCTTGAATTGCTGCACCCATTGCAACAACTTCATCTGGATTCACACTTTTATTTGGGTCTTTCCCAAAAAAGTTTTTAACTTCAGCTAGAACTTTTGGCATTCTAGTCATTCCGCCAACCATAACTATTTCATCTATATCACTTGCTGATATACCAGCATCACTTAACGCTGTTTTACAAGGCGGTAATGTTCTAGCAATTAAATCTTCAACAAGAGCTTCAAGTTTAGCTCTAGTCATTTTTAAATTAATGTGTTTAGGACCCGTTTTATCTGCAGTGATAAATGGTAAGTTGATATCTGTTTGTTCTGCTGAAGATAATTCAATCTTAGCTTTTTCTGCAGCTTCTTTTAATCTTTGAAGTGCAAGTTTGTCTGATGTTAGATCTATACCATTGTCTTTTTTAAATTCAGCTATCAAATAGTCAACAATAGCGTTATCAAAGTCTTCACCACCTAAAAAAGTATCTCCATTAGTAGATTTTACTTCAAACACACCATCTCCTAATTCAAGAATTGAAACATCAAATGTTCCTCCACCTAAATCATATACTGCAATTTTTTTATTTTGCTTTTTATCTAAACCATACGCAAGTGAAGCTGCAGTAGGTTCATTAATAATTCTTAAAACTTCTAGGCCAGCTATTTTACCAGCATCTTTAGTTGCTTGTCTTTGTGCATCATTAAAATATGCAGGA
>Ga0255755_1002076_pt1 | contig 16894 bp, 11 predicted proteins | sample 011ome_18_FD_179955 | JGI IMG/M metagenome (GOLD analysis project Ga0255755, IMG submission 179955) | Coastal salt marsh microbial communities from the Groves Creek Marsh, Skidaway Island, Georgia - 011501BT metaG (version 2) | ecosystem: Environmental > Aquatic > Marine > Intertidal zone > Salt... | reverse complement strand
ACTTGAGAATTTCCGGTTAAACTTGAGAATGAATTCATTAGTGGTACCCTACTGAGCGCAGAAGCGCGCGAGAGTGGCTAAAAAGCGTCCTATTCTATGTAATATGACACTTTGGTTTAGTTCAGGTTCTTTTTTCAAACGTATAAGTGTTTTTGCATACTATTTTAGCGCACATTCTGAATCAAGAGAATGATGGATTTCTTGGGAGCCATATTTTTCTGGTACTTATTAGCCTGAGAAAAATATTTAGAAGAAAACAGAAATTTTGTTGAGTCCAAATGTACTCTATTTGCTGCTCGTGTTCCTGAAGACCCTGAAGACTGAAGCGTAAAATCTGAAGACCTTCTCGAGGAAGTCTTCACCCGTGTTTTGGTTTAATTGTGTGTATGTTCGCGATGTCCCTGAAGACTTTTTAATATTATATATTTCTTTGATATGATAATATAAAAAATAGCACTTTTGCTCTTCGGGGTCTTCAGTAGATACACATGGATACACGAAGGCAAACCAAATGACGACTGAAGACGTTTTTCTCGAGTCTTCATATATCTTCAGGGAACCCCCGTGTCGCGGTATTGGGGGAAATGTTACAAAAAAACTTAAACATAAGCGATATTTTTTGTGGTTCTTTCAGTCTATTTTTTGTTTTACATTTCTTGCGATTTCTTCGATTTGTATGCATTCACAACATTCACAAACAAAACTATCACACCATCATACTGAAGTCATACAATCATACCACATTCAAACCATCATACCAAAATCATACTAAAATCAATCGAACTTAGAAACATATGTTTTGAGACCACAATGTGTGACGGTTAGGAGCCCACGTTTAGCACTTCGTTTAAGCCTGTCTCCCAACAAGACTGTATCGTACCTGCCCATAGTTGAAGTACAGCTTTTCTTTCACTTAGGTTTAATTGTTTTGTTTCTTACGTTTTTATGCACTTAAAGGTTACAATTACTCCTCTTAGATTAGACTCTGAGTTGCGATAAATATGTGCATTGTACTCAAGCTCTTGGCTGGGTAGTGAGAGGCACTCCATGCACGATGGACCATTAAACGTCACATTCAAAGTGTTATTCAATGACTTAAAATCCATGAAGCATGAGTCAAAGATGAGAGCAAGTTCTTCCTCTTTGATCATTTCGAAGCGTTCGTCTTCATCAGTGAGGATCGTGCTTCTCTCCCTGAAAGTATTTTTGATATATTTGTTCGGTAGATGGTGAATTGCAGCTTTTTTCCACTCATAATTTTCAATTGGAATTAATAGCTGAACTTTCTTTCTATCTTTGAACCAACAAGAGGATCCTACGAGAGGATTAAACTCCCCCTTTATTCTACTAGGATCTATCCATTCTTTCTCATTTAACACCCATTTTTGAAGAAGTCCGTTCGTCATTATATAGCTTCTCCCTCCACAGCCATCGTCAGCTCGACGGAAAAATAGCCTATCTCTCAATGAAATAATCTTGCCATTTTTTTCACGCCATGATATATATCGTTCTGGACCGTAGACTTCGAGGTCGAAAAAAGACGGATGGAAAAAAGTTCCAGAGAAAAAATCTAGCCACACATCCGCATAGTGTATAGTCACCATGCGGACGCTTACATCATCTTCCTGTACTAAAAAGATGTCGTAATTGTATTTTTCACGCAGAAATATTTCCCTGTGACGAATCGTAAGATCGCCTGCTGTCCCAAAAGCTCTTGGAGTTAGTTTTCTTAATTTATACAGCTCCATTCGAATGTTTATTGGAGAATTTATTCTCGAACACCAGTACTCCGATATGTCGATGTATCTTTCCCAATCTTCAAATCCTTCATATGTATAGAGCACGACAGTAACATTATATCCGAATTCACACAAACTAACATAGTTGGTCATAATAATGTTAAGGTACAAGAAATGCGTTTCTGTACGCCAGGTCTCCAATCCCCAACCGCCAGTAACGGCTGCTAAAATCGATTTAGGTGAAGAAATATTGCTGTAATTGCCAGAAAAATTATCAGACACCCTGGGTAAGGCATTTCTAGGAGTTATTCCATGGTGCTCACCTTTCTCAAAAAACATTTGCTCCTGATTGAGAATATATAGACAAAATACCAAAGATAAGGCAAAGGCAGACGTGAGAAGAACCTGAAGTTTACTTTTAAACTGATACATTTCAGTTAATTGTAAAATCACACCTCGTATGCTTATCTCGTACGCGGCTTCAGTATCGCTGGTAAAAATATTCTCAACTTATCCGGTTGCGTATCTAGAGCTTAACTAACCAAGATGTTTAGAGCTGCATATATTTTTACAGCAACGTGGAAGGAACGTGCAAACGTGCTGGAAGGTAAGGAACAACCACATAGAAATTCTGTCGTTCAGGCGTGTGTAAACCAAAAAAAATGACTCCAATATCAAATTTTCGTCTCCAAATGAAATTTCTCGGGGGTTGTGAGTTGTGGTTTGTAAATGGTGTAAATTGTTTCGTTACAAAGACAGAAGTACTAGTTTTTCCTGATCTGTGCTCTAATGAAGTAAATTGTTTCATTACAAAGACAGAAATTCTATTGAATCTTTTGCTTAGGGGTGGTGAAATGTCAAAGCGCTTTGCACTTTGAGCGCGCTGGAAGCGCGCTGGCTTCTCACCTATTTTTGCAGATCTGATTTGAGGATCTGATTAAACCCTAAACTCTCGTGTTACAAAAAAAGAAATTCTCGTACGCGTATTGATTGAATTTTTTCCTGACCTGTGCTCTAAAGAGAGACGAGAGAACTCTCTCTCATCCATTCTCGAGCCTCCCCTGCTCGCCCCAATATCTCATTACAAAACTGCTACATGAAATATTCACGCTTCTCAGCTCGTGCAAGAGTAGTATTCTTCGGTATCACTTACCTATATCTTCTCACTTACCATATTATAGGGTTATCTAAGCCTGTTCCAGAGTTGATAGAATGTGGGATATCTAAGCCTGTTCCAGAGTTGATAGATTTCATACCGGTTCAAAGAAGAATCAACAGTCCAGAACTTCGCTTAACTTTGGGGAAACGTATCGATACAGATGATGCAAGCAATCACGGTGGTGCTGATATTAAGTCAAACTTTGATTTACAAGATATTTTGTTGAAAATGGATTCACATTCAGTTCCGTTTAAATATGAGAAAAATGTAAGGATATCTTATATTACAGCTCACCAATCTGTTGCTCAGGGTAGCTTTGTAATTGAACCTGTCATGGTCTTGCTTACATATTTGACTAGAGTGCAAGACGCGATGCAAGTACGAGGTGATATAGGTGAAATTGGTGTTCACCACGGCAAGTTTTTTGTAGGTTTAGGACATTTGCAGAAAGTAAATGAAAAGCTATGGGCGTGCGATGTTTTTGAAAATCAAAAGAAAAATACCGATGGAAGTGGCTTTGGTAATCGAGATGCGTTCCAAAAAGCTTGCAGAAAGAATGGTATAAAAGACGAAGATGTGCATATACACGCTGGTAGTTCTTTAGAGCTGAAGAGCCTAAAACCATTTTCTTTTCGGCTCTTTTCAATTGATGGTGGCCACTCCAGAATTTTAACAGTCAACGATCTTACTTTAGCAGCAAACCATTTAGTTTCAGGGGGAGTTCTTATACTGGACGACGTGCTAAATTTTGCATGGCCCGGAGTAATCGATGGTTTTTTTACGTGGCTACATTACTTTCCAGTCGACTTTGCACCTTTTTTTGTTGGTTACAATAAAGTGTTCATTGTAGAGTCTTCCTTTCATGAAAAGTATTACCAGTCACTTCGCGCATATGCATTGAGCGCACCACCGGGAATGGAACTATCCATCGAACCTTTCACCAATATGAATCCTCATAAAAGCAAGGAATCAGGACTAAATGAATACCTATGGAATGGTTATCGATATGTACATGGAGATAACAGTGTGAATATTGAAGTCGCAAAAGCCCAGTGGAAAAAAGAGCTTTTGTTTGTGTGAAGAAGTGAATCGTGGTGTACTTGTTTCATTACAAATGCAGAAGTATTGTTTTTCCTAAGTCTGTGCTCTAGATCGTGATTTTTGGGAGAGAATTCTCTCTCTCAACTCTCACATTTCACTTTTTTATTTACTCTTTTATTCACTTTTTTATGCACTCGTTGTTGTTGTTGTTCACCAGGGGAACTGTTGGGAGGAGTTTGAGTTGCATCGTCAACGACCGGGGTCTCAGATGTCTTAGCGTCAGTAGAACGAGAAGAACGTGAAGAAGCAAAAGGTTCTCGTGAACGATAGTGATAATTAACGTCAAAGATAGTGCTGATTATTTTTGTTCCCTGTTAATCTAAAATCCAGCTGCTCATGCTGAAGTAACACCATAAAATCTTTGATGAACAGTAGTGAATGGATAATACTGGCCTCCATTCTGTTTTGCATAATTCTCTCGGTTTACTTCATCCTGAGTCCACTTAGCCATATCTTTCTCATTTACATCTCCTTTTATTTGCATAATAGAGTACCAAAATAGCCCACTTTCTGGATGCCTTTTCTCAAATTTGGCATCCTCATCTAAAATAAATTTGATGTGGGCGCTCACTGCTACCTGATTTGTGTTCCTTTTAAGATTTTCATTGTGGGTGAGCAGTGGATACGCTAAAGCTCCTCCTAGGGATATGCTTTCAATCGGCTCAAAATACCTACTTAGAGTTGACTTAATTAATTCGCTATGCACTGCTTCACTTGGGTCCATCACAAGCATGGTCGGCAAATGCGGGTAGTTTAATTTTGTATGCCTCAGATTTGCAGGAGTCAAATCATTTATATAGGATATTGCCTTCCATGTTTCTTCATTGTACTGATTTCTATGCGGGCCAACGTATTCATAATTGAACAAGATTCCTCCGTCACGTTTGAGTACCCTGTAAATACCTCTCACATGATAGTCTATGTATGCAACGTGATGTAAAGCCGCATGATTTATGACAATGTCATAATCCTTTTCTGGAAAATTTTCATCCTTGTTCGAGTCAAGCTGATAATATCTCAAAGGTAAGCCGTTTGCTGAAAGTTTCGCTTGGGAGAGCAGCTCTTCATTTACATCAACTCCTACTGCAGATTCAATCACACCCCTCTCAATCAGCATTCTCTCCACCCAACCATTTCCGCAACTCAATATCAAAGCCTTCTTAAATTTTTTATTATTTCTCCACTTGATGAGTTGGTGTGCCCAGTCTATGTAGATGTTCCCGCTAATTCTCTCATTCAGATGTTCTTGCACTTGCTCGTAATCGTTCCAATATGTGCCAGAATAATACACGTCAGCTGAAGAAGCTACTATACTATCTCCGTCTGATTTTGATTGCTTAAGTGACGGTTGATTTTTGTATGTGGCTGCAACGATCAAAACAACGATTAAAAGAGATAATCTTCTCTTCCTCTTACTGATCCAACGGCGAAAGGACATTATATATTTACACTTGCTCCAGTTACTGTTCGAGGGTGAGGTAAGGTAAAAAGTGTGGGTGGGAAAGATTACGAAACGAATCTTTTAAAATTACCTAAATTACCACTGTATTCAGGCTGTGGTTTGAAACCCTAAAACGCTAAACCCTAACGCTAATTTTTGGTGACCTTCTCAAATAAAAGTCAACAAAACGCTTTTTGACCCGAAAATGAACTGGTTTATGCCAAAAATCGATACAACTCGTACCTTTTTCTGTGAGCGCATGACATAGCCGTATAATAGCACAAAACGAAGCGTATATATCCCATTGATTGCTTAAGAGAGGAGAAAACTCTCATCTCTTACGTTTCATTCTCTTATTTTTAACGCGTTGCTTACTTACCAGAGGATGAGCATTTATTTTTATACATAACTTCCATGCAATAACACCGTTACAATAGAGCGAGTGAGTTGCCACCCGGGGACCCTTCGCATGTTAGAGTACGAGGAGCGCTTGCCCACTCGGGGACGCAACATTTTTTACGCGCGCAGCTAGGGGTAGATAAAATTTGCTCAGAACAAATGTTGCTTTTTCATCAGCAGCCTACCCAGCAGTATACAGAAAGGTATAGGAGCAATAAATGGAGGAAACCGATTCAACCATTACGTAGGTTTACGGCAATTTTCTTTATAATATCATTAATATTCTTCTCTTCGTCTTTTTTGCGGATTTATCGAGTTCAAAGACCCCAAAGTCATTTCCAGAAAGTTGGAGTTTTAACCGAGGATGAAAATTGGAAAAATCTACACGAACCGTTTCGTGACAAACACTACCCAAAGTCTCAGCGATGTGCAATACATGAGTCGATGAATGCACAAGGCTTCAGTAGTAATGAAACGTCTCAATTACCAACTCAAAATTTCGCTTTTGTATTTGGAGGTTTAGGTGCTTATGCAAAATTAGAAGCTTTCAAATGTTTGCTGGCTGTCGAATCTTTAGTAAAAGTTGGTGGGTACAAAGGTGACGTGTATTTCATCACTGAACCCAAGGCGTGCGTACCAACTCAGATAGAATTGCGAAAGTTATTAAATTACGATAAAGTATACGTGTTGAGTAAAGATGATGAATCAAAGCTTTCAGGTGAAAGTTCTTTTTCCAACAGAAGAATTAAGAAGAAAAAAAAGATTTCGACATATCTCAAAGACATGTCGGTAAAAATGGATATTTTTCAATTTCTACCCGAGAGAATCCAAATTGCGGCGTGGTACGATTGCGACGTGGTTTTTGGAGTGCAGGATTGCGTGAAAAACAATTTATTGTGCGATATTCCCGCGTTTTCATCGAAAGTGCCGATGTATAACTCAGCCGGCTGGCATTTAGGCTCCTTCATGGTGCATCGCAAATACAGTCGAGATTTATTACGAATGTGGAAGGAAGAACTGTTTACGGGTAAACACAAATCCGATTATCCTGCTCTTCGAGCAATTTATGAGCGCCAAGGGGATAAAAACACCGAACATCGTTGGAGCCTTGGAAAATTCACGAATGAAAAAACTGGAAACACGTACAGCTCAAACTATGAAGTTCTTACCAGCGATCCAGCTCGCGGGGAAACGTATTCAAGTTGGCGAGACGTTCTTTGGAATAAGGATACTCCAAATTCGTGCATAATGCATCTCTCAATGGGGAGATGCAGTGAGAATAATAATGGTCACGTCGCCACCGATGCGCTCATAAAAACGCTAGGATTGTCCATGATGGACAAGAAATATTGTTCCGGAACTTCTCGGAAAATCATACTCATGAATGGACTTTCAAAAAATAGCTGCAAAAATTTGCCCTTCGATTTCATATTTCCGATACGTTCCAAATGTGTGCTATGCGATAAAAGAGAGTAGAGAGTCTAAAATTAAAAGTTAGAATATATGTAATTACGTACTCGTAAAATAATATTTACACAAATGGTTACAACGAACAGAAGAAAAACCACAAACAAAAAAGAAGAAAAAATATCCCCTGGGTGTGTCCACCCAGGTGGGTCGTCCAAATTTTTTTTTTTTTTTTGTGAAAAGTCCTCCCCAACTGGGCGTTCAAACCGTCTCCTTGTGGTTCAAACCGTCTCCTTAACTTAATTGACTGCCGTCCCCTACATTTTGCCCTTCTTCTGCAATTGGGTACAAATCCTCCATTTGTTACCACGCCAAAACAGATCTCATCGATATAGGCTCAGAGAGAGAGAGAGACCAATTCAAAGAGAGCGACGACGAGAGTGAACGCTCTTGCGGCGAGAAGAAGAACAACAACGACAACAAGAAGAAGAAAATGGGCAAACGAGAACTGGCGCAAATCATCGCCGCGCAAGAGTGGCACGACCCCACGAAGTGGGTAGAGAGAGAGAGAGACCAATTCAAAGAGAGCGACGACGAGAGTGAACGCTCTTGCGGCGAGAAGAAGAAGAACAACAACAACAAGAAGAAGAAAATGGGCAAACGAGAACTGGCGCAAATCATCGCCGCGCAAGAGTGGCACGACCCCACGAAGTGGGTCAGCAAGAAGAACAAACGGGAGGAAAACGCAGCGGACGAGAAGAAGACGCGAAAGACGAACGTTTCTTCGGGTTCCGTAAAAAAGGTCAGGATAAGTACGGAAACAACGAGAAAGACGAACACATCATCATCGTCGGCGAACGAGAAGACGAGAGATAAAAAAGAAGAATCGCAATATTCAAAGTCGTCAAAACTTTCGACGAGAGAAACAACCACCGCTGTCGTCGCGAGCGCGCGGAGTAAAAGCGTCACGCCGGCGAGCGAAGAGGAGAAAAAAAAACTCGACGACGATGATGATGATCCCAGGAGGACGTTTGACCTCTTGGGAAATGTTGGGGCTGCTGCCACTGGGAAAAAAAGAGGGACTTTGACGAGCGCGGAGGAAAAGTTGGCGAAGAGGAAAGACATCGATGAAGAAGAAAAAGAAGAAGAAAAAGATGCTGGTAGTAAAGAACCGGAAACGACTCTGAGGACGCGCGTGAAAGTGAAAGAAGAAGAAGGGTCTCCTCCTCCTCCTTTTCCTCTACGCGCGAGCGCGAAGAAGGCCCCGATCGTTGAAAAGGAAAAAGGAGAGAACGGCGTGTCTCATTCACCACCAAAACCAACGAAGGTTCTTGACGACGAAGAAAAAATTAAAGAAGATCCGATGGTGGTAGCCGGGTCGAAAGAAACGATCGTCGCGGTAAAAAAAGTTTCGCCACCGACGCTGCCGACGCTCGATGATCACGTGAAAGCGTTGGAAGAAGGGCGGGAAGAACTGCCAATTCTGAAACCAATTCTGCCGGTGTGTTTTTATTGTAAAACAAATTCGCATGGTGTAGAAACAAATGGAATGTCGTCGCTGGTAGAGTGCGGTAGGTTTGCCGAGGATGTCAACACGAAACCGATGTACGCAATCACGTCGAGATTTGCGGAAGGGACGAAAGAACGGTTGGCGGTGGAGCACGCTTTGGTGCATGAGTTGAGTTCCTTCGGCAAGACGAAATCGAAAGAGGAAAAGTTCGCGCATGGCACGGTGACTGGAGCCGAGGAATACGAAATGGAACAAAAACTTACTCGCCCCTCGTCTCATACCCCCACTAGCGTGGTTATTCAAGACGTCGCCGAAAAAGTTGCCGAAAAAAAACAGCACCGAAAGAAGCCAGCTGCGGAAAAAAAGCAATCGTACACGGCAAAACTCCAAGAGTTCAAAAGAATTCGTCAGGTGAATCAAGATAACGAAGATTTGGGACTATTCGACGCCGCGGCGACGTTGAGTTCCTTCTCGATCGGAATGAAGACGGTAAGTGGGAACAAATCGAGCGGATCCGGTGGTAGCATTAAAAAAATGAAGAACCCTTCAACTCCGAGCGCGGCTGACGATAACAACGCGGCCGTCGCGGAGGAAGGGAAAATAGAATACACTAAAACAGGAAGAATAAAGAAAGCAAAGAAGAAGTATAAAAAAAGCCTCGTGGGTATTTTGGACCCCGCGTCCGAACGCAAGAGAAAGTACAAAGAAGGCGTAGAAAACTTTTTGAAGTTGGCGACTATCCGAGCGCACATGAAAGAACCGGATGATCCAAATTTCCTTCATCACCCGGCGAGTTTACGAACGAGAGTCGAGCCGGATGCTTTGACGTTATTCAGCGGAGGCAAATGGCGCTTAGTACAAGGCGATGACATGGCGCAGGCAAACGAAGCGATGCAAGTGGAGAGCGCGAGGCAGCCGCCAGAAGAGAACCTTAGCTACGAAGAGGCGTTGCAGAGATCAAAAGCAGAAAAGGAAGCGAAAGACAAAAAGGAGGACGACGAAAAATCAAACCCGTTACGAGAGGATGCGAATCTAGGGGCTAAAGATATGATGGAGAAACGAGGGATCCAAACGGCTGGGGAGTACGCCGCCGTAGAATCGAAAGAAGACGACGGGACCTCGAAAAATCCTTTGGAAGAAGAGTCGGCAAAAGTTCGGAAAGTGACGGATGATTTACCGCCTGGCACGAAAAATGTCACCAAACCGACGACGAGAGAAGACCATACGTTGCAAACCATGGTCAGCACGGAGACGAAGACGACAAAGTCGAGTGGGAGTAAGTCCAAATATAGCACCGAAGGTATGAAGTTTCAACGCGTCGATGCGCCGCCGGATTACGAGAAGCCAATTTTGCAACCCAAAAGAAAACGATTCGCAAATAACCCTTCGTTTGGCATCACGCGCGCGATGATCGAACAAAGATTCCACATGCCGCTGCGTGAAGCAGCCAAGGAGGTGGGAGTTGGTCGAACAACCTTCAAAAGAGTCCTTCGCTTACACGGCATCGAACGATGGCCGTCGCAAAGTTTAAACGCCAAGAAGTTGACGATGAAAACGATCACGTCGTTGATGTCTTTACCCATGTCCAGAATGGAAAACAATTTGGACGCGCAAACTTTGGATTCATCGTCCATGAATGCGACTTTGGAAGATAAAGAACGAGACGAGGAACAAAAGAAGCAAATGGAAAGCCTCTCGAATGGCATTTTTACGAAGAACTCCAACGGTACCAACGGAGAAGGTCGGCCAAAAATTCCAAACATCGCGTTGAACAACAACAACATCATGAATTTAATACTCAACGGCGCCGCGGCTGGTATTTCGCCGGAGAAAAGTAATTTATACTCCTTGGGTGGTAACATCGCTGCGGGCAGTCATGGGAACAAATCGTTGAAAACGAGCGACTTGAGAGGTATGTCAGATTTGCGAAACTACAACGCCAACGTCAACGCGCTCGCCGATAACGTCACGTTTGGTTCTCTGCGCGGGTTATCCGACAACACGTTTAATAATAATAACAACAACACTCGCGCTTGAGAATACCAGGCGAATAATAATAATCATAATAGAAGAATAATATAATACTAATAGAATCCAGGCTAATACTAACGAGATACGCATCGAAAACATGTAATCTACTATACTAAAATGTACTACAAACCTTCTCTTCTGAAGCTTGAAAGGCACCCCAAAAAGCTCCCAAAACGCTCCATTTCACAGACGCGTTAAACCTGTTTGCGATTATTGCACTCGTACCCTCTCGCGTCACGTTTTTCCTGCGCTCTTTAACACTGCTCCACACACACACGCATCGCGTAAAACAGAACTCGTCTCTCTTTCTCTCTGTTCAGAAGAAGAAGAAGAAGAGGAGAGTTTGTTTCTTTCCACCATTCCGAAGTCTAAAATTGGATCGAAATCCGGCAGCGGGAACGACTTTGACGACGACGACAGAAAGAAGATTAAAACGACGACGACGAAACTGAAACAGTCGATCGAACACTCGACGCTTTTCGAACAAAAAATCCTCGCCAGTTTGTGGCTGGAACGGAAAGCGGATTACCAAGCGACCGCGGATTTGTTGGCGGAATTTACGAAGAGATCTGCTTCCGAGAGAGGAGGAGGAAGAGGAGGAATAGGAGGCGGAAAACTCCTCCAAGCGTCCTCGACGGAACTAAAACAACAACAACAAGAAAAACAACAACATTTACTCGAAAAGAGTGTAATTCCTCCGTTACACCGCGCGAACACGAAAGAGTTCATCGCGCGGTTGTTGAGTTCGACGCGAAGCGTAAACGGCGACGACGGCTCGAATACTGATACGAGTTTTTTCTTTAAAGGAAGCGAAGAAGTTAAAGAAGAAGAGATGGCGCCACCGCCGAAGAAACGGAAACGCGGGAGAGCGGACACGGAGGAAATGACGACGATTCAGACGACGACGAGTAATAAGAAAGAAGATAAATTTGCCGGAGAATTACAGCAAACGCCGATGGTGCCGCCGCCGGAAAAGAAAGAGAAGAAAAGTTCGACGAGGAAAGGCGTGTTTGGCGCTATCGCCGCGTCCGGGGATAAAGCGAACGCGAGTAAACCGAAAAGAGCGGACAGGAGACGCACGATTGCTCGATTTACGACGGCTATATTACGAGCGGAAGGGTCGCACGTCTTCATCAGTCGCGACGGGTTGGGGTATCGCAAAGCGTTTGATAAGTTTCTCGCGCAAACGTACGGGAAAACGTTCGACGTGAACGGGTATTGGTGGACGAACGCTCGAGTTGAACCGTTTTTGCGTTTGTTAGTGCACATCGCCTCGGAAGGCGCGACGAACATCTCCGAAAAAGACGCAAAAGAGTTGTTTAAAAAGAAAGACGAACGACAAGCCGCCGAGTGGGTTCTCGACGAGGACAAGTTGGCGAAATGCGCGAGCGGGATGACTGCGAAAGATTTGGCTGCAATTTTTGTTGGTAAACCGAGGAAGACGAAGAAAGGGTTCGTGAGAGGCACGCCTTTACTGGTACCGACGGACAAAGAGACGTTATCGGTGGACGTCGAGGCGGTGAAGAAGTCGGAAGAGGAGAAAAAAATGGCCACGGAGAACAGATCGAAAATACGAACCGAGAAGAAAGCCGCGGCGGCATCGGCGGCGGCGGCGGCGGGCGCACAAACTAAAACGACGACATCGACTGGTAGCAAAGAGAAGCACACCAAAGCAGCGACGAAGAGGAAGAAAGTGGTGGCTTCAGAGGCGGCAAAGCCGACGGATTCGAATACCGGAAGTGTTTTGACCGACGGCGTCCTTCCCGGCCGATCTCGAACGCCAAACTTTTTTCAACAACAATTGCCGTCGCAAAAGAGCCTAAACGCGATGATGATGTTACCGCCGTCCCCGAAACCTGGTGCGAACAACCCACCAGCGCAGCAACAAGGTTTCCGCGCCACCTCATCAATGACGCCACCGCCAGACGTCGCGCGTCTCTTCCAAAACGTCCAAGGTTTTTCCGCCGTCGGTTCCAACAACGCCTCCTCCAACTCGTTACTCATGCTCGGCTCTCGACCGGGTTCGCGCCAAGGCGCCATCGCCGCCGCCGGCGTCGCGCGCCAATACTCCAGCGATCTCTCCAGAATGATGAGTGAATTCAACACCGACCCGGATTCGAGCAATTTATTCTTGAGTTCCTACAACGCGCTCTCCGCCTCCGAACTCGACGCCGTCGCGGCGACGATGGCGACCAATCCGGCGTTGAAAAGAGGCATGAGCCGCCGGCAACCGTCTGCGTCGATTATGATGAGTAACAACACGAACAACAACAACAACAACAATAACACCGCGAAGAAGTAGTAAAGAGCGCGCGAAAACGAGAAATAGACAGAGAAAGAAAGAAAGAAAGAAGACCACTTTTTAATACTAAAACAGTGACATCTCGCGCGTATTTTACAGAGAACATCGAGAAGAAGTCGTAGAGAGCGCGTGAAAACGAGAAAGAGACGAGAAAGAAAGACCACCTTTTAATACTAAAACAGTGACATCTCGCGCGGAGTATTTTTGAGAGAAGATACGGACCACATTTTTGGATAAACCAATCAAAAATCCTCACAACACGCAACAGAGCAAAGACTAACACGCGATGTTTTCCTCGTCTTTAACGAGGACCTCTTTGGCGACAGAACCAGGACGAACGAACGTCCTTTTATTCTCCTCGTTTTCTCGGAGGAAACGACGAATCATCGATGTCACCGTCGATGCGGCGAAAGGGAGAAACGCCGGGATGAAAGGACGAAATCCGTCGTCGTTGCACCCCGTGCAAAAGCGCGTCGAGAACTCTGAAGAAGACGAAACCACGTCGACGAGTTTTGAGCGAAGAAAAGAGCGCAGCAAAAGAGAAAAGAGACTCCCGAACGTGAAATACTCCGAACGAACCGGGAAACCGATTGAATATTCAGGCGGGCAAGTTTCCAAACAGTCCCTGAAACGAATCAAAGAAGCGACCGAAACGACGGCACGAGAGAAAAACGAGGAAACTGCGAGAAAAGCAGAGGAGAGAAAAAAGTTTCAAAACGCGCAAAAAAAAGCGGTGCCGCAAATCGTGACCGATCGAATGCTCTCGCGAGTCGTACGGTTTAGCGGGATACCGATGGTTTTAGGATTCACGACGGGACCTACGTATTATTATTTCGCGAAAATTAACACGCAGGAGTGGTTGGAACCTTGGATGTTTTTCGCGGCGAGCACGGCGACGTTTGGGTTGGCGTTTGTCGGGATCACGTACGGCGTGCTCTCGGCGAGCTGGGATCCGAGTAGAGAAGGCTCTGCTTTAGGCGTGGATGAATTTAAAATGAACATTCCGATTTTGTTTCAAACGATTTTAGGGAAGAGCGATAGAGAGTACACGGCGAGCGAATTCGACGTCGACGGCGAAGGCGATTACGATTGAAAAACCACCACCATTTTTATTTACCCTCGGACGACCGAGTAGTATTAGTATTCTTTTACGACGCTCAACGAGAGTACTTCTATGTAATCAATTTTTAGTTAGGTTTACACACCCAGCGCTAGATTTACTACGAGCAACGATTTTTACGGTTTCATTCATTTCACGCTTTTTGACGCTTCGCCTCGCCGCTGACTTCCCCGGACGCATCCGTCAACTCAGAAAAACTCCCTTTCCTCTCGTTGTCGTTTCCACCACCTTCGCGTTCACGTTTCTCAGCTCTTTTCTTCGCTTTTGCCGCTTTCGCGGCTTGCGCCAACGCCGCGCGTTCTAATCGCGCTTCGGCGGTTAACGCGGAACGTTGCGTCTCTTCGCGTTCTTTAAACGTTTGCGCTATAGCTTCCGGCGGCGCGCTGTACAAACCAGTCGCGCCGCTGCGGCGCGCGTCGTTATACATCTTTCTCTTCTTCGCCGCGGCTTTCCTTCGCGCTTTAAACCCGTCCGACGTCTTTTGATTTCTGTAGTAATATACGACGCAATCCGCGGTATCGCGGCCGGGCAAGTGCTTCGCGATGCGTCGAAAGTTCTTTCCGTACGCGGTGAATTTTTCGTGGTACACGCGAATCTCGTCTTCGGTCCAAGGGCGAATGAACTTCTCCGCGTCGTGTTCGGCTTTAGGATCCTCGACTAGACCGTTTCGGCTGTCAAAAATCGCAATGCGTCTTTCGTGTTCGTCCAAGATCATATCCGGAACCTTGCAGAGCGTTTTCAACTCTTCTTTGCGTTGTAACGCTTTGATCATTTGCATCTCCTCGTATTCGGATCGCGCGACACCATCGGAGCGACCGAAGCCAAAACCAGGAGCACCGTACAATCCACCGACGCCGCCCGCACCAATTTGTTGATTTCGCGAATCTGATCGGTTTCTCGAGGAGGACGAAGGTCCACCTCCCATGCCGGTAATGCCTCGGCGATTGCCTTTTTGCGCCAAGCGCTCTCTTCGTTCCTTTTCCGCCGCTTTAAACATTAACGACACGCGCCATCGCTCTCGATATTTCAAGTATTGCAACGCTAACGTGTATTCGTATTCGCTCAACTTTTTCTTTCGTTTGCGCAAGACGTTCATAATTTGTTCGCGAACTTTCCCGCGTTTCTTTTCGTCCTTTTCTTCGTCGTAGACTCTCTTCGCGATATCCGCCGCGTTTGTTTGTTGTTCTTTTGGAATTGAGTAAATACTAGGAAGCGAAATGTGATCTTTGGAGGTGATTCGCTCCTCCGCATCGTCGTGTCTCTTTTTGTTTTCCGCCGCGAATTGCTTCGGAATCTCCTCGCTCACTTTCTTCTTATCTCTTTCGCACATCTCTCTGCACACGCGATTGGCTAGAAATCTCGCCGCCTTTTCGGTTTCAGACGCAGAGGCTTTGCGAATATCCCTCAACTCGCGCTCGCGATTGGCCAACTCTCGAGCTTCTTGGTTTCTTTCTTCCACGAACAGTTCTCGCTGTTCTCTTTGCTTCTCTGCGGTTTGTAATCGGTTTCGAAGAAGTTCCGTCTCGCGTCTCGCGTAACGCAAATCCGAAGAGTCGCCGTCGCGGTCTTCTTTATCTTTTTGTTTCTCCAAACGTCTCTGATCGACGAGCGCTTCGAGTTCTTTTTCCAACTCGACGACGGTTTCGTCCACGCGATCCATCTGCGCGACCAACGCGGCTTTGGTCGTTTTTAATCGATTCTCCGCCGCTTTGAGCTTTTTCAACTCTTTGTCGTCCATCGTCGGCGCCTCCTCTTTCGTCGGCGCTGCTTTCTTTTCGATAGCGACGGGTGGTGCCGACGGCGGTCGAGACGGCGGCTTCTCCTCTTCTTCCTCCTTTTCTTTCTCGACTTTCTTTTCTTCCTCTTCTTCGTTTTCTTCTTTCTTCGGCGGCGGCGCTTGTTGCGGCTTCAAAGACCGACCCCAGCCGAGTTTCTTTTTCGACGGCGACGTCAAATCGCCTTCCGAACCACGAATACCGCTTGTTGCTGGCGGTTTTAACACCCCCGGGGGCGGTCCGACCGGAGCACTCCCGCCTCCACCATCTCCTGGAATTTGCGGTGGCACGTACTTCTTCTGATGTTGCGTCTGCGCTAAAAGACTCGGTCGATTCGCCGGCATCGCCGCGCTCGCCATAATCGGTTCGTCAAAACCAGGTCTCGGTTGACTCGTCCTCCCGCCCGTCGGTATCGGCGGAAACCTCGACCCCGAGGGAGGTGCCATCATCCCCGGCGGAGGGCCTCTTCCCACCCCTGGTGGTGGCAACTCGCCTACCTCGCCGTCCTCGGCGCCTTGATCGTCATCCGCCGCGGGATATCGATCCCGACTCTGCGCCCGATGCTGCTGCGTCGTCATCATTTGCGGTCTGTTTGCTCGCGGCGGTGACCTGTTTCCTCCGTAATACCCTCCTCCTCCTCCTCCTCCTCTGTTGCTTCGTTGAAACTGTGGTGGTGGTGGACCTCTCGCGTTGCCCATCCCAGGCGGCGGGCCTCTCGGCGGGTGTTGTTGTTGTTGTCCTCCCACAGGGGCAGCCTCGTCCTGTTTTGCGTACATTTCGTGTGTAAAGGTGAGCCGCGAACAACGACAACAACGCGTCGTCACGATCGAGAATTTACGCGGAATAAAGCGAAAGCGAAAGAGCGCGAACGAAAATCCACGAGCGAGGGAACGCTCCTCGCGGGAACGAC
>Ga0255755_1002071_pt1 | contig 16918 bp, 21 predicted proteins | sample 011ome_18_FD_179955 | JGI IMG/M metagenome (GOLD analysis project Ga0255755, IMG submission 179955) | Coastal salt marsh microbial communities from the Groves Creek Marsh, Skidaway Island, Georgia - 011501BT metaG (version 2) | ecosystem: Environmental > Aquatic > Marine > Intertidal zone > Salt... | reverse complement strand
TTCTGATTTCTTAAATCAGTTAAAATTGTCAAAACTGTTTCCATATCAGGGTTAGGCTCACCTTTTTCATCAACTTCTTCTAAGGCAGCATAAACTTTAGCCATTTTTTTTGCAGTGCTTGTTGAAAGTGCTCTGGCTTTTCTATATTTAACTTGTTTTTTTGGTTGATCATCTGCTGATTGAGCATGCAAGATAGTAGGCGTATATAACAAAGATATTGATAATATGAAGAACACATATAAGAAATTATTTTTATTTATAATAAGTTTCATTATCAACCCTCTTCATCAGACATTATAAAAGTAAATCTATGCAAAACATCGCTAACCGATGTTGCTTTGCCATCAACAATTTTTGGTTTATATTTTAGTTTAAGTGCAGCTCTTGCAGATGCGCTATTAAACATTGTACAAGGTCTTAATTCTGATTCAGGTCCAGTTGGGTCACCACAATAACCTTCGATTGCTTTAGCATTCTCAACGCTTCCGCTCTCAGTAATTGTGAAAGAGACAATTGCAAAACCTTGAGTTCCTCTTTCTTGTGCTCTTCGTGGATATATTGGCTGAACCTTAAAAAGAGGTATATATTCACCATCACGAAAAAATGAACCACTTGATTTAAAGTTAGCCTTTGGTTTGGCTATTGATACATCTATACCAGTAAGAGGTTGGAGATCTAACTCTGGCTGAGCAATGTCTTCTGGTTGCTCTTCTGGTTTATCTGGTTTATCAACTTCTGATAAAAAAGTGTCAATTTGTCTTTCAGGCATCACAATATCAGCTAGTTTTACTGAAGTGTCTTCTTTGATTCCACTGTCACCCAAAGATATAAGTATTACCATTACAAAAAAAAGAAAAGTTGTGATTACAACAGATAGCCCTACACCAGCAGCATATTTATTAGTATTAAATGCTTTGTTATATAAATCCTGTAGAGGTCCAAATACAGGTTTAAGTGCTGAAGTAATTTGATCCATAAAACTACTTTGGCTCAGATGCTAGAGATATAGCATTAACTCCAGCCTCTCTTGCACCATCCATAACTTGAATAATTGTATCTGCCATTGCTTTTTCGTCTGCTTGAATTACCACAGAGCCTTGAGGATTATCCGCTAATAATTTAACAACATTAGCTTTTACTTGACGAACATCAATTCTTCTTCCATCCATCCAGACTTCTCCAGTTGGGCCAACAGCAATCAAGATTGCAGCATTTTCTTGCGTCTCAGCTGTATCTGAGTCGGGTCTATTAATTTCTAAGCCTGGTTCTTTAATAAAATTAGCTGTAACAATAAAAAATATAAGCATGATGAAAACAACATCAAGCATTGGTGTTAAATTAATTTCATCACTTTCTTCTTGAACAGCACTTGTAATTGCATTTCTTCTCATTTTTTTCCTCTATATCTCTCTTTTAATAATATCATTAAGCTCTGATTCATGTCTTTTACTTGTACTTGTTAAATAAATTGCCGCAAAGGATCCAGATAAGGCAGCAACCATGCCTGCCATAGTCGGCAAAGTAGCTTTTGAAACACCGCCAGCCATTGCTCTAGCATCACCGCCACCATTAAAAGCCATAACTTGGAACACTTCAATCATACCTGTAACGGTTCCTAAAAGACCAAGCAAAGGAGCTAAAACAATACATGTCTGGATAATGCTAATATTTTTATTTATCTCCATCTTGGCTTGAGAGATCATCATCTCTCTGATTTGAAGTGCATGCCATGACTTTTTATCATTTCTTGCATTCCACTTTATTGATAGATTTGCTACATATTCTTGATGTGCATGAGAGAGGTACCATATCCTTTCAAAGATCATACCCCACATAAAAAATACAAGAATAGCTATTAACCAAAGTACGCTTCCCCCTGCCTCCATAAAATCCCTTATGGAGGAAATTGCTTCAGTAAATGCAAAAAGCATAGACTAGCTCCTACTTAGATTCTGCCCTTTCAGCAAGAATACCTGTACTTTGTTCTTCAAGAATACTTATAATCCCTCTAGCAGATGACTGCGTAAATGAATGAAGCAAACTTGTAGGTATAGCTACTAATAGACCCAAAACTGTTGTTACAAGAGCTTGAGAAATACCACCTGCCATAAGCTTTGGATCTCCTGTGCCGTATAAAGTAATCATTTGGAAAGTAACAATCATACCTGTTACAGTCCCAAGCAACCCAGCTAATGGAGCTATTACTGAAATAATTTTTATAAAACCAATACCCTGATCAATTGCTGGTCTTTCAGCCATGATTGCTTCAGCAAGCTTTAATTCAAGAGTATCAATATCTTTATCAAAATTATCTTTTCCTACTTTAAGAACTCTTCCAAGTGGGTTAGATGGGTCTGCTGCATCTTGGCCAGCTTGTTTTCTTACAGCTGTTCCAATCATGTACAAACTATATAATTTATAGAAAGCAAATAACACAGCAATGATACCCACTGCAATAATTGCATATCCAACCTCTCTACCTTGCTGAGCTCTTTCCATTAAAGATGGAGTTTGAATTAAGTTTGCTAATAAGCTTCCTCCAGTTGGACCAGTTGGATCAACACCGAACTTTACTTGATCTCCAGGATCAGCATTACCTATTTTGCTTGCAGTCTTGGTGTATCTGCCTGCTGGCTGTCTTGGTAAAAAGGCATATTGACCTTTCGATGTTGCATACTCTAAGTATTTTCCATCACAGACAGCATTGAATAATCCGATTCTAGTAACATTACATTCAGATGTTTCGCCATCAACATCTATAACATTTGTTGTAAATGATACAACTTGTCCACTAGCGACCATCTCACGCTGCAATTCATACCACAGTCCTTCAATTTCTCTTATAGTAGGAAGCTCCGTCGTTTCAGACATCTTTCCAGTCAAGCTATTTAAAAATCTGACTCTATCCTGTCCATACTCTGCACCTGTAAGAGATCCAGAAAATTGCACTGCAGCCTCACCTGCAGAACTTTGCAAGTGACCAAAAAGTTCTACAAGTGAACCAAGTTCCTTGTTATAGGCCTCTTCTTTGACTCGAAGTATTCCTTCATTCTTTTTATATTCAGCCTCAAGAGTATCTGCAATTTTTTCTTGTCTTGCTAACTCTCTTTTTTCAGCAGCTAAAATTGATGCTTGCTTATTTTTATTTGCTATAAACTTGCTTTCTCTATCTGCATTGGCCGCCTGTTCTGCAGTTTTGCCTTCTTTTACAAGTGCTAATAATGCTTCAACAGTTGAGAGCTCCTCTTCTTCGTTTTGAGTATCTTGAGCAAATGCGAAACCACTTATGGCAAGCATAAATATTGATATCTTTTGTATATTTTTCATTATGCTTCTCCTTTAACAATTGGCATCATTAACATATCTGTTGGAGCTAATTTTTTTGCCATTCTGATACCATCTCTTATTGGCTTTCTGTATGATCCGGGTAATTCGTCCCATTGACCAGTTTCGTTATTCCATCTACCACTAGATTGTTCATCTTTAGTTTGATAAAACATTCCAATTCTTCCTATTACTAAAATATTCACAACCGTTCCATCGTTGAGAGTACTCTCATAAGTATCAATTTTTCTTCCGTATTCTGCCTCAATATTATATGCCTCAAGCACTTGTCGAACTTGTTCAGAAGCAGTAACTTTTGGTTTTGCTAATGATGATCTAACTAAATCGATTCTGTTCTGTCTTTCTTCTTTTCTAAAGGGAGTATCAAGAGATATGAAAGACTCTAGGCTATCAAGCATTTTTTGAGCCAATGGTGGTATCTGTCTTTGCATAACAACAACTTGAACAAGCTGCTCATCAAGCTTATCCATTAAGTCAAGCTGAGCCTGTATTTGAATTCTTTTTTGCGCGTTATAAAGTTTTAAGCCTTCAACCTGTTTTGAAACAGCTTTCCATTCATTAACAATTTTATCAGTCTGTCTTTCAGTGGAATCAATTAAAGACTGTGATTTTGCTGATAATTGTTGATTATCTCTTCCAACCTCTAGCACGCTTTCCATGTCTGATGAATGTAATGACAAAGATAACGCTGTAACCATGCAAAAATGCATAAAGTTTAATTTTCTTTTCATGTTAGATCTCCCTTAAAGATTGACCATATTAACAGTCATCTCTCTATAATAAAACTTTTTTCAATATTTTTCTAAGAAATACTATTTCCAGAATTTTATAAATAATACTGGGGTTTCATCCTTGTATTTTATATACAACTCGTCATCACCCCATTTTTTGTCAGCTCTAGCTTCTAGCATTCGAACTCCACTTACATAAACTAGCAATAAATAAGTAAATAAAGGCGAGATTAATGTTAAATATTGCATTCCATTCAAGGAGCTAAAAGACATTACGGCAATACCAGTCCAAAGCATAATTTCACCAAAAAAATTAGGATGTCTTGATTTAGCCCATAAGCCACTTGTTATATATTTGTTTCTATTATCAGGCACAGATCTGAATTTTGATTTTTGATTATCGGCAACAATCTCTATAGCAAAACCAAGTACAAATAAAGAAAAACCAAAATAAAACAAATTGTTTATTAGCACTCCTGTTTCAGAAGCTATTGCAGTTAATGCACACATAGAGCATAACGAAACCCATAGTCCCTGCAAAGTCCATGTCATAAAAAACTGAGTAGCAGATGGTTTTATTGTTCTAAACCTCTTATCTTCACCATCTTTATGAATCCTCATAAATAAAAAAGAACCTAATCTAACAGCCCACATAGATATCAAAACAACAATCACTATATTTCCTTTATTTAGATCAGCAAAATTTTGAGATGCTAAGGCTAACGAATACCAAACAACAGATAAATATGTAAGACTGCCTGTTAAATCATAAAACTTTTCTGTTTGAAGCACATAGGCTGGTATAAATGCAATCCATTGAATTACAAAAGCTAATATCACCACCTTTAAAACTTGATCTACACCTGTAGCACCAGCAATTGAGATAGCTATAAAAAACGCTGCTAATGATATAAATATATTTGTTAATGCTTTCATAAAACCCCCTTAAAACTTTGATGTTCAATTTTATGCTTATTTGCCATATCTATCTAATTTTAACAAAACATATTTCGAATACTATTTAATATTAATAGATTGTTAGCTAGTTTTATGACAAGAAGTTACAATTGCACTTATAAATAATATTTCATTAATTTTTTAAATAAAATGAAAATTTCTACAAGCCAATTTAAAAATGGATCAAAAATTTTAATTGATAATGCTCCCTGTTCAATAGTTGAGCATGAATTTCATAAGCCAGGCAAGGGTCAAGCAGTAATGCGGGTGAAATATAAAAATCTTTTAACTGGTAATACTAATGATAAAACATTTAAATCAGGTGAATCTGTTGAAGCTGCAGATGTGAATCATAAAGACATGGAGTTTTTATATACCGACGGTGAATCATGGCATTTTATGGATCCAAATAGTTATGAACAAATAGAAATTGGATCTAACGAAATAGGAGATGCAAAAAAATGGCTTGTTGGTCAGGAAACTTGTGAAATCATACTTTGGGATGACAAGCCAATACTTGTAGACCCTCCTGCTAATGTAGAATTAAAGATTGTGAAATCAGAGCCTGGTGTAAAGGGCGATACAGTTTCTGGAGCCACCAAGCCAGCCGAGCTTGAGACTGGAGTTGTAATTCAAGTGCCTCTTTTTGTTAATGAAGGAGAGGTTGTTAAAGTAGACACGAGAGATGAGAGCTATCTTGGCAGAGCAAAGCAATGATAGATATATTAAATGAAGAAATAAACAAATTTTTGTTTTCATACCCAAATATTGAAGATGAGAAATTAAATCAAATACAAAAAAAATATTCTTCTTCTATTACTGATAGCCTAGATAAAGGTCATATAACTACAAATATCTGCATGATAGCTGCCAGCAATTTAAAACAGAATCCAAAAGATATTGCAACTTCATTGGTTGAATGGCTAAAAAAAACAAAAAAATTTGAAAAAGTTGAATCTGCCAGTCCAGGCTTTGTAAATATTACTTTACAAAGATTAGATTTTGTTTCGATTATTAATAATATAAATCAAAAATCTCAAAAATTTGGTGAATCAGATTATGGAAAGAACAAATCAGTTCAAATTGAATTTGTTTCAGCTAACCCAACCGGTCCTTTACATGTTGGGCATGGCAGAGGAGCGGCCTACGGTGATGCAATTGGAAGAATACTTTCATCCTCTGGATACAAAGTTGAGAAAGAATATTATATAAATGATGCTGGAAGACAGATAGATATTCTCACAGCAAGCGTTTTTGCAAGAATTTATGAAGATGACTTTAATGGATTTTTCCCAAAAAACGCATACAAAGGTACATATATTTCTGAAATTGCTTTAGCGTTCAAAGATAAAAATAATTTTAAATTAGATATTGATAAAAGCTTAATCGAAAATCTTCCTGAGGATGAAGAAAAAGAGATAGATGAGTTAATACTAAGAATAAAAAAGAATTATGAAGAATGGGCTGACATAAAAGCTTTTGCTTTAGATGAAGTTTTAAATGGTATAAAGACCGATCTTAAAAGCTTTAACGTGACTTATGACAAATGGTATAGCGAATCGAGTCTTGGGGACATAGGCGACAATGAGTCTAAAATAAAAAAAGCTATAGATTATCTTATTAAAACTAAGCTTGCTTATGAAGATAATGGTGCTATCTGGTTGGATACTAGCAAAAGTGGTGACGATAAAAATAGAGTTTTAATCAGAGATGATGGTAGGGCTACCTATTTTGCATCTGACGTTGCTTATCATAAAGATAAAATTGACAGAGGCTTTGATAAGTTAATAAATGTTTGGGGAGCTGATCACCATGGATATATTAAAAGAATTGAGGCATCAATTGAGGGACTTGGTTTTGACAAAGAAAAATTGGATGTTCAACTTGTTCAATTCGCAAATCTTTTTAAAGATGGAAAAAAAGTAAAAATGTCGACAAGGTCTGGTGATTTCTACTCTTTAGCTGACTTAATAAATGAAATTGGAACTGATGCTGCTAGATTTTATTATCTTTCAAAACAGGCAGATCAACACTTAGACTTTGATTTAAACCTCGCAAAAGCAGATAGCAAAGAAAATATTTTCTATTACATACAGTATGCTCATGCCCGAATATGTTCTTTGATAGAAAAATATAATAAAAACTATGGTTCAATGCCAAAAGATGCAACTGCCATTATTAATAGTTCTTACATTAATTGTGATAAGTTAATTCATGAAATGAGCAAGTATCCACATATTGTTTTAAGGGCGGCTATTGCTCTTCAACCTCATTTAATTATTTACTACTTAAAGGACTTTGCTCAAAGCTTCCATAGTTTTTATAACGATAATAAAGTCTTAACTGAATCAAAAGAAAATACAGATTCAATAGTATATTGTTTAAATGCAGCCAAAATCATTATAGCTAATGGGCTCAAGCTTTTAGGGATAGAGCCGATTGAAAAAATGTAAACGGTATGAAAGACTACGCCAATAGAAACAAGTCCAGAAAAAGAAATATAACAAGAAAAAAAACTGTATTTAGATCTAAAAAAAATAATAGCCCCCTAATATCTAAAAAAATAATTTCTGGCATCATTTTATTAGCAATAACCTTAGGAGCTATTTCATTTTTATATTTTGACACTGACGTTGCTTCCATTAAACCCAGAGAAAGTTCTAATAATATTAAAATAGATTTCCCAACATCTTTAGCAAAAAACTCTGTTCTCATAGAAACTGAATTAGATGAAAGTTTTCTTTCCTGCGAGTATTTTGTTCAAATTGGAGCATATGGTAATAAAAAGTATGCATATGAGGCAAAAGAAATTCTCAGTGAAATTGAACTTATTACTATTAATGAAATATATAGTAATTCCAAGCCTGGGAAGCTTTTGTATAGTGTTATAACTGGTCCTTATGAAAATAGGTCAGCTGCTAATAACATTAAGGAAAAAATAACCAATAGAGGGTTTGATCCTCAATTGAGAACCTTATGCAAAAAGAACTAGAGGCTAACATTAATTCCTTAAACTTTAGAATTTCTAAAGCAAGCAAAACTGTTTCTAAAAATCTTAATGATATTTTTTTAATTGCAGTGTCAAAGAAAAAAAGTATCGAACATATAACAAAAGCCAAGGAATTAGGCATTAAAAATTTTGGGGAAAATTATGCTCAAGAGCTTGAAAACAAAGCCACAAATATTGATAAAAACGTAAATTGGCATTTCATAGGCCCCCTTCAGTCCAATAAGACAAAAATTATTGCTAAATACGCTGACTGGATTCATACAATTGATAGAAAAAAAATTGCTGACAAAATTAATGATGAGTGTAAAAAAATTAACAAAGTTATAAATGCTTGTATTCAAATTAATATTTCTAAAGAGCCAACAAAATCAGGAATAAGCCCTGAAGATATGATGGTTTTTGCTAAATATGTTGATTCTATGGAAAATATAAATTTAAAAGGCATAATGGTCCTCCCAAGTTTGGGTGAAAAAAATAGAAAACAGATGCAAGCATCAAAATTGCTTCACGAAAAACTGATATCAGCTTTTCCTGATGCAAAATATTTATCGATGGGAACAACAAATGATTTTGAGACAGCAATTGCATCTGGCTCTAATATGGTTAGAGTTGGTGAACTTATTTTTGGTAAAAGATAATGAATAAAATAGTTTTTTATGGATCAGGAAATATTTCTCAGGCTATAGCTTCAGGTCTAATATCGTCTGGATATGATAAAAATCTGATAGAGTTTATTGATAGAAATAAAATAAACTCAAGTAGAACTAAGAAACTTGGAATAAGAAAAACAAAGCTTAAAACTATTGATCCGAAATCTATTATTTTTTTGGGGGTAAAGCCTAAGGATGCAATAAGTGCTTACAGTGAAATAAGCTCGGTCATAAAAAAACCCATGATTGTATCCTTGGTTGCTGGGATAAAATCAAATAAATACTTAAATAAGTACAAAAATATCCAGCTTATTAGAGCTATGCCAAATACATCATCTAAGTCTAATAAAGGTATAACTGCTATCTACAATTGTAATGCAAATAAAGTAACTTTTAATAAAGTCTTATCAATATTTAAAAAGGTTGGCACAACAATAGAGTTAACTCAAGAGAATAAAATTGATGATTTCACTGGGCTTATCGGAAGCGGTCCCGCATATTTTTTCTATCTTTTGAAGGTCTACGAAAAAAGAATATTAAAACTCTGCAATAATGATAAATCAAAAAAAGATATTATTATTTGTAACTTATTAGAAGGTGTTGCTAATTCGATTAATGATAATAGCAACCTTGATGAATTAATTGCTTCAGTTGCTTCAAAAAAAGGCACAACTGAAGCTGGCCTGCAGAGCTTCAAATCGTCAAAATTATCTCAAAATTTTGAAAAAGGAATAACTGCAGCAATAAAGCGTGCTAAAGATATATCGGCTGAGTTTTAAATATGAATGAATTATTGAGTCTAGGTTTAGGAGTTTTAAGCTATGCATTCATTTTGCTATTTATTTTTAATCTACTAAAAATTGATTACTACAACCCAATAGTTAAGGGTTTTGTAAATATTTATAAACCTATTTCTAAAATTTCTTTTTTTTCAAATCAGCTATATACGATATTTATTATTGCTGTTCTTCTAAGATTTTCTAATTTTTATATTCTGTATTCATCCCAATATGATCCGTATACTCTTGCCTTAATTTCAATTATTGAGGTTTTAAATACTTCTCTCACAATTTTTTTCTTTTCAGTTATTGGCGGAGTGGTTCTTAGCTGGGTGGCACCCAGCAGCTCACATCCAATGTTGCAAATTATTGAAGAAATTTCTTTGAAGCTTCTTGAGCCGATAAGAAAATTTATACCTTCTGCTGGCGGGCTTGATTTTTCTCCAATTTTTGCCTTAATTTTAATAAGGCAGTTAGAAATATTGCTAGCTAGTATAATTAGATCAATCATATGAAAACAAAGACTGAATTAATTAAATTTGATCAAGGCCTTGATTTAGAATCTGGAGGAAGGTTAGATACATTTGATTTAATGATAGAAACATATGGTCAGCTTAATGATGATAAAGATAATGCGATTCTGGTCTGCCATGCGTTTTCTGGAAATCATCATGCTGCTGGTATTACAGCTGATGACAATGTTTTGGGATGGTGGGATGAAATCATTGGATCAGGAAAAGCAATTGATACCGATAAATTTTTTGTAGTTTGTTCAAATAACTTGGGTGGCTGTTCTGGTTCATCTGGACCGCTAAGTACTAATCCAAAGACTGGCGAATCTTATGGAAAAGACTTTCCATCAGTCTCAGTAACTGATTGGGTAAACTCTCAAAAACTTCTAACTGATCGTTTGGGCATTTCTAAATGGCATATGGTAGTTGGCGGAAGTCTTGGTGGAATGCAAGCTCTTCAATGGTCGATCTCTTATCCCAATAAACTAAAAAAAGCTGGAATATTTGCAACTGCAACAAAATCGAGCACACAAAATATAGCTATGAATGAAGTTGGAAGAGAGGCTATCAGAAAAGATAAAAATTTTATGGATGGCGATTATCTTAAACATGGTATTAAGCCCAAAAATGGTCTTAAAGCAGCACGTATGCTTGGACATATTACTTATTCTTCTGAAGAAATTATGGACCAAAAGTTTGGTAGAAAGTTTCAAGATATTAAATCAAAAATAGATGGCACTGTTGATTACGAGGTCGAGAATTATCTTCAGTATAAAGGTGAGAAATTTTCAGATAATTTTGATGCAAATAGTTATATTTTAATGACCAAAGCCATGGATGGTTACGATGCTTCCTATTCTACTAATGGTAGTCTTGAGGATGTTATGAAAAAGATTCAAGCTAAGTTATTAGTAGTTGGTTTTGATAGTGATTGGCTATATCCGCCTAAAAGAAGTAAAGAAATTCAATTAGCTGCAATGAATGTTGATATTAATTGTTCATGCGTAATACTAAAAGGCGATCAAGGTCATGATAGTTTTTTATTTGCCTCTAAAAGGTTTGTGAATATCATAAAGGGATTTTTAAACTCAAAATGAATACCTCACTCACACATATAATAAAATCATGGGTTCCAAAAAAAAGTAAGGTTATTGATTTTGGTTGCGGTGATGGATCTCTGTTAAAAGAATTAATTGATCAAAAAAATATTCGTGGGTATGGTGTTGAGATTGATCATCAGAAAATCCAAGAATGTATCAATAAAGGTATATCGGTTGTAGAAAAAGATATTGATGAAGGCATTCAAGATTTTGAAACATGCGATTTTGATGTTGCTATCATGGCAAGTTCAATACAATGTCTAAAAGAACCACATTTAGCCTTAAGAAAAATGCTCAACCTTTCAAAACAATGCATAGTCACTCTGCCAAATTTAGGTTTTTGGAAATGCAGGCTTGATTTAGTCCAAGGCAGAATGCCGGTCACGCCAAATCTGCCATCAAGCTGGTATGAAACTAAGAACTTGCATCTTTGTACAATTAAAGATTTTGAAACACTATGTGTTGAAGAAGGATTCGTCATTAATGAAAGACTTTTCCTTAACGACAAGGGTGTTAAAAGCGCTGCAGCTTCAACCTTTCCAAATACTTTTGCCTCTGAGGGAGTCTATCTACTTGCTAAAAAATAATAAAATCCTTCTTGCTTCATCTAATCAAGGCAAAATAAGAGAGTTTAAAAAAATTTTTGATTGCTTTGAGCTAATATCTCAAGAAGAACTAGGAATTGACGATGCTATTGAGGATGGCATTTCATTCTTTGAAAATGCTTTAAAAAAAGCTAGGCATGGTTCAAAAAAATCAAATCTCTTTACTGTTGCAGACGATTCAGGTTTGGTTGTGCCTGAGTTAGACTATGCACCAGGAATTTATTCAGCTAGATATGCTGGTGAAAGCGCGTCCGATAAAGACAATAGAGATAAAATTATTGCTGAATTAAATAGAAAAAATGTCTCCTCTCTAGATGCCTTTTATGTATGTGTTTTAGTGGGAGTTCGATCATATTCAGACCCTATACCTCTTTATTCGATAGGCGAAATTCATGGAAAAATTTCAATTAAAAGTTCAGGTGATGGTGGCTTTGGTTATGACAAAATTTTTTACCCTAACGGGTATGGTGTATCAATGGCTTCAATTGATGCTGAAGAAAAAAATAGGATAAGTCATAGAGGTATAGCAGCAAAATCATTCACAAAAGAGCTTGAAAAACTTTAATCCTAGCAAAGTACCGCTATCACTATATATACATCTCCCATGGTGTGAAAAGCAATGTCCTTACTGTGACTTCAATATAAATACAAATAAGTCGGAAGGCGATGAAGATAAGCTACTAAATGCTCTTTATCAAGATTTGAGAGGGTCAGATCAATATATACAAAATAGAAAATTCAGCTCTGTATATTTTGGCGGAGGAACTCCATCACTAGTCTCTGCAAAAATGATTAAAAAAATTCTAGCAAAATTTCAAGATATGAGCCTTTTACAGGAAGGGTGTGAAATAAGTTTTGAATTAAATCCAAAAGAAGTAACTCGTGCATATATTGAAGAAATTATTGAAGCTGGAGTTAATAGAATCTCAATTGGTATTCAAAGCTTTGATCAAAATATGCTCGATACTCTCGAAAGAAATCATAGTAGTGATGATAGTTATCAAGCCATTAAAATTGCATCAGAATTTAAAGAAATAGATATATCAATTGATTTGATATATGGAATCATGGACCAATCAGTAGAGTCTCTCAAAAAAGATATTCAAATTTTCTGTGAAAGTAAAATTAGTCACCTATCTTTTTATCAGCTGACTATTGAACCTAATACAATTTTTTATAAAAGAGAACTAAATGTGCCATCTGATAAAACTATAGAATTAATGGAAATTGCAGCCAAAGAATCTCTGAATGCATATGATATTTTTCAGTATGAAGTGTCGTCTTGGGCTAAAAATAATTCATTTAGCAAACATAATATGAACTATTGGCTCTACGGAGATTATCTCGGGATAGGTCCAGGCGCCCACAGTAAAATTACAGAAAAAAGTTCAATCACTCGAATGATTAAATTAAAAAAAGTTGAATCATATATGAATGATCCATTAAAGATAACTAAAATTCAAATAGATAATTCTTCATATGATCTTGATCTTGCTATGAATGTTTTAAGAGTTAAAAGTGGAGTATCTTTTGAAGAGCTTAAAAAAAGAGGTGTTTTTATTTCTAAAAGTTTTAAAGAAAAATTACAGCTTGGCTATGAAAATGGCTTAATAGATCAAAATTTAATTAAGGCATCCGATCAAGGATATAAATTTCTTAACGATACAATAAACACGTTTAACTAATTTTTTTGAGTGAAAACGGATATATTTTTCTGCCCTCTTCTATAGCTCTTTGCTGAAATTTAGTAAGTTTTAGATGCTCATATGATGAAGAAGTTAGAACTTCAAAGATTGAATTTTGATTAATTGACTCTTCAATTGATTCAGCATAATTCTCCCAATCTGTAGAGATGAAAAGATGTCCACTCAATTTTAAAACTTTATGAGTTAAATCTAAGAACTCTGAATTGATCATACGTCTTTTATGATGTTTTAATTTTGGCCATGGGTCAGGACAGATTATAAGAACTGCATCAAAAATTGATTGGTTAACTTCGTCTAAAAATAATCTTATATCACCAATAATTAATCTTATGTTTGTTAATTCATTATCCCTAATTGCTCCAAGAACTTGGCCAATTCCTGCCATATAAACTTCCGAGCCAACATATAAATTATGTGGATTTTCATGTGCAAGATTAACTAGATTCTCTCCATTGCCAAAACCTATTTCTAAGATAATCTCTTTAAAATTATCTTTTTCAGATAATATCTGACTATAAGAAGTTATTTGATGCGAATGAAGGCTGTTAAGATTATCTTCCTGACTTTTTGTGATGCGACCTTTTCTTTGAACAAATGATGGAAGAAATTTGTTATGCATTTATCAAGGGAATGATAATTAATTTTAATTAAGCTGCACTTTGCATTATGGACTTAAGTTTTTTTAATGCACCGTTCTCAATTTGTCTAATTCTTTCTGCAGACACATCATACTCTTCAGCCAATTCATGCAATGTTGCTTTATCTTCTGCCAAATACCTTCTTTGTAGAATATCTTTACTTCTATCATCTAGCATTTTAAGTGCTTCAATCAATTCACTCTGATTCATATCATCAGCTTCAGCATTTGCAACAATAATCTCAGGATCATATGTTTTATCTTCAATATATTGCGAAGGTGACATCATTTCATCATCATCACCAGAAGGAATGGGGGTATCAAATGAAGCATCATTTGATGAGAGCCTGTTTTCCATATGAAGAACATCCTTGACTTCTACATTGAGATCTTTTGCAATATTTTCTGCTTCTTCTTTAGTAAGCCATTCAAGACTCTTTTTCTTGCCTCTAAGGTTAAAAAATAATTTTCTTTGAGCTTTAGTTGTTGCTATTTTTACAAGTCTCCAATTCTTAAGAATGTACTCATGTATTTCTGCTTTAATCCAATGCACAGCAAAAGAAACCACCTTGACTCCTCTATGTGGATCATATTTATCAACTGCTTTCATGAGCCCAACATTCCCTTCTTGTATAATATCAGCCAAAGGAAGACCATAACCTTGATATGATCTTGCAATATGAACAACGAATCTAAGATGGTGAATAACTAACTGTCTTGCAGCATCTAAATCGTCTTCTTCATAGAGTTTGAGCGCTAATTCCTGCTCTTCTTCTTTGGTCAATATAGGAATTGAGTGCACAGAAGCTAAATAGGATTCTATATCCTTGCCAGGACTATTTAACTGAGATGGTTGTAACTGTGTTCCCATACTTATTATAAATTTTATTTATAATTAATTATATTATTAATTAATGTTATACACAAAATTATACCAACTTTTTATAAAACTCGCTCAAAATAGGCAAATATTGGTCTTTTATGGCTTTATTTCTAAATGCTACAAAAGCTGGATTTAAGATGCTTTCCTCTTTTGAGTACCTTAGATCTTTAGTATTGGCCATTTGAGAAATACTTCCACCATGTGAATTTAATATAGCGTGCCCAGCTGCTATATCCCATTCTGAAGTAGGTCCAAATCTTGGATATATATCAGCTTTATTATCAGCAAGTGCGCATAATTTTAATGAGCTGCCCTTTTCTATTATTTCATAAGAAACGTTTAAACTATTGAGGTAATCAAGAAACATTTTGTCTTTGTCAGTTTGATGACTTTTACTCATAACAATTCTTAAACTATCAGTCGAAGTTTTCTCACAACTAGAAATATTAAATTTAGATCCAAGCCAAGTCTTGCCTGATGCTGGTGCACATATGATTCCAAAAATAGAATCGGTATTTTCGATAAGAGCAATATTAACAGTAAAGTCTTTAGACTTATTTAGAAATTCTCTTGTACCATCTAAAGGATCGACTAACCAATAAGGAGTTTTGGGTATATCTGATTCTTTTTTATAAGTTTCTTCTGAAACTATTGGGACTTTTGGAGTAATTTCTTTAAGCGCATCAATAATAATTTTATTTGCATTGTTGTCAGCTTCTGTGACAGGAGATCCATCGGATTTTATTGCACTATCAAAATCATCTTTTTTGTAAACCTCCATAATTGCATTCGCTGCATCTTGAACAATCTTTTTTAGAGGTTCGTTAAGATTTCGTATGAACTCAGCATCAACTTGCATAATGCTAATTTGTCTTATCTTTAAGATCTAGCGCTTCTAGCCTCATCTGCATAAGCTTATCTTCTGTATCGGGATATTCATTGTTGTATATTGCTGACTCCCATCTTCCATACATCGGGTTAGTAATCATGAACCATTTTGAACCCCACATATGGTCATAGGCATCAGCCAGCTTTTTTCTTGAGTCTAATTCAAGCGTCGTTTCATCTAGTGGTAAAAAATCACCTAGTTGATCGCCAATAAGCAATAAAATTCTATAATCTTTTGCAACTAACTCTCTTCTTGAAACCTTGTCTGAGGTCCAACCATTTTCATTCTTCATTAATAAAACATCTCTATCAGTATCGAGAGGAAGTCCAAGTTTTTTTATGTTATTGCGCGTTGCATCTTCTGCTACTGCAATCCTATTTGTAACATAAAAAATTTTTACACCCTTGCTTTGTGTATATTCTAAAAAGTCTGATACTCCAGCAACAGCTTCAGAGGATTCTTCAAGCATCCATTCAAGCCATCCTATGGGATATGATTGACCATTAATAATAGATCTAGTTTGAAAAGGAATATTATTTAAAACTGTTTCATCGATATCTAAAATTATTGCAGGCGGTTTATTTTTAAAATTTTCCTTCTGCTCTAATGCTGCAGTCCAACTGTTATCATTTAGAGCCCTATCAAGTGCTAACTTTGCATTAACATATGTTTGTATATTGCTTGCTTCATATTCTGCTGCGGACTGAGCGTATAAAACTGAGAGCATTGATTGAGCTTGAAGAGAATTATCTAATTCTTTTTCTTTTGCATGAATATTATTAATAAACGTGAAAAGGATAAGACAGAAATATATTAGATTTCGTGATTTCATAGATTAAGAGCATTATAATGCCAATAATTAAATTTAAGTTATAAAAACCTATGAATAGTGAACTATTAGAGAATCTTAATAAACTAAAGAAAATGCTTGTATTGTTAAGTGAAGATAGAAAAGTTGTAATGTCTCATCATAAGACATTTGAGCACGTGGAAAAGATGCGCAACATTGTTAATGAATCAATAGATATTGTTGAAAATGAGTAAATATTCTTGTTTCGAAGTTAAAATTAATGATGGTATTGCTCATCTTATTATGAACAGGCCTGATCAATTA